>Ga0194124_10003264_pt1 | contig 17214 bp, 23 predicted proteins | sample TA2KigCas0mmetaG_FD_148605 | JGI IMG/M metagenome (GOLD analysis project Ga0194124, IMG submission 148605) | Freshwater microbial communities from Lake Tanganyika, Tanzania - TA2015031 Kigoma Deep Cast 0m | ecosystem: Environmental > Aquatic > Freshwater > Lake | place: Tanzania: Lake...
TTTATAAAAAAATTAGAAAAAGAATTAGAAAATAATAAAACTATTAATAAAAAAAATACGCTGACTTTTAAAAGCATTCTAGTAAAAGAAAATAATGTTACTCATATAAAGACATATTTTAATGACAAAACTACTAAAATAACCAGCAATCTAAAATCAGAAATTAATATAACAGATTTTAAAGCAAATGGCGAAATCCAATTAGTAATTAAAATAAATGGCGTGTGGCAAAAAGGAACTAGTTATGGATTATCAACACAAATCTATCAAGTTAAATATTTTTCGCCACCAGATGCCAGTAACTTTATCGACATGATAGATTCTGACAATAAGCCAGTTTATAAAACACCACCACCTGTAAAACAACATACAGAAGACCCTGTCAAAGTTCCTATAATTGCTGGTCCACGACTAGCTATTAATGCTGAAATGCTCAAGAGTATTAAACTGAAGGCTGTCGACAAAGTTGTTTAAATTTTGTTTATATAAAATTATGTTTTACTACCTTTTTTTGTAGATTTTTTAAGTTTCTTTTTTTTAAATAAATTATCTATATTGACATTTTTTTTATCTATAATGATAGCCCATTTTTCAGTACCGTTATATAATTTATTATTTTTTTTTATCAATATTGCATTTGCTTTTGCACAATATTTTGAAGTATCTCGTATGAAATTTAAATCAATTGCATATAATTCAGTTTTATTTTTTGCTTGATATTTTTTTAAATTCATTTTTAGACAGTTTTCAATTTCAGTGGTATTATTAGTCTTCATCACAAATACAATCGGCAATTCATATAAATGTCCTACATTGTATTGTTTTAATCGTTTTTTTAAATCTGCTGTGCTACCTATTTTATATGTATATGTATCAGATTTTAATACATATATTAGACTAGTATCTTCATTTTTCTTTATGATTTTATTATTATTTAGCTTAATTCCTAATTGTCGATTTATACTTTCATCTATCTCATCTTTATACATAATTATTAATTTTTCTAATTCAATATAATATTTTCTGATAAGAGAAGCTTTTTCACTTTTTGAAATCATGCATAGTTCTTTGGCACATTCATAGGTTAACATTATATGAATTCTATTATTTACGCCTTTACCTATTCCTTTCAATGATTCATTTTTATGTTCAATGAAATCTTGATTAGTTATAAAATTAGATTTTAATAATACTTTTACACCCTTGAAGATTTAAAATGCCTATTATACTAAACAATAAAATATTCAAAGTTTATCCATTGCAGGAATATGTAAATTATGATTATGTTATAGCGACAACTATAACTGATTAGTTTTTTAATCCTTATTATTATATAGGCATAAATGTTTTTATAACAGAATACCTATATTAAGGAAGTAAATCATAATAGAACTTATAACTATTCATTACTAATAATTATATAAAAATTATTCTTTAAGTGATTTTATAAAAAACGGCATTTTAAATCTTCAAGGGTGTAAATTATCTTTGCGAATATCCAGCCATTTTGCAATTAATTCTAAATTGATAGTATAGTCATATTCATTCTTTCCTTCATCATAAAATGTATAAAAATCATTAATAAATGAATTATCAATTGATGAATATTTTTTTAAAAATTCTGTTATTTTCATATATATTATATTATATATTTTTATTTCCTTAAAATTCAGGAAATGAAAAAGATACTAATACCTAATTCGCGATATACATAAAGAACACGTTATTAAAATAACTTATAAAAAGCTAGTTATGGGTTATCGACATGATAGATTCTGATAATAAGCCAGTTTATAAACCACCTGTAAAACAATACACAGAAGAACCAGTTAAAATACCAATGATTGCTGATCCAAGATTGGCCATTAACGATGAGATGCTTAAAAGTATTAAGTTGAAGGCTGTCGATAAAGTTATTTAGATTTATAACATTCATGATTATCTATGTCGTTAAATTTATATTTTTTCTTACACAATATACAGCTACAGATGTGTTCTTTTATATCGCTTATACAATTAGTTATTTCATTTTTAAGGTCTTTAAGTGATACATAGCATATTGTATCTGTGTTTAGTTTATGTAAATGTAGTTTTAATTTTGTTTTCACACATGACTCTAATGTTTTCGCATCAAATTTAATAGGCATAACAGAAATAAATTTTTGTTCAAATTATCCAGTTTTATAAGTGGCGATTCTATCATATAAATTTTTTGTAAATCCAATTTTATAACAAATTATTTGCTTTCCATTGATAATCATCTTTTTTTGTTTTATATAAAAATATCCATTGACACTTGGTTCGTAATTATATTTCTTGGAATAATATTTTAATTCTTTTTTATAATTATTTAATTTGTTATTTATTTTATCTAATTTATTTTTATCTTGTTTACCTAATATATATTTTCCAGTTTTGCGTATAGATGGCATAATTTCTGTTACATATTTTTTTAAGAATACTTTTGCGAGTGGTTTGGTCGATTTGAGTAATAGTTCGTAAAGACCAGTTTCATTTATAACATATGTGTCAGAATGCAAGGGGACATCGATGTCCCCCTTACTACATTAATATTATATATTTTTTTCTTGTTTTCTTTATTTATAATTATTCTATCTTTTGCTTTTTTAGAATCATAACCTAATAATTCTAATATGTCCCGTAACTTGAACCAATAATCGTATAAAAGAATAAAATTTAGTATGTCCGGTATCGCGTATTATATGCTTTTTGCTGATATAGCACGCATATTCATAATTATAATAAAAAGCAATATTGTCGTAAGTATCATTATCACAATATACAATAATTTTATTATTTTCTTCTTCGAAATCAAATTTTACATCTATGATATTGGCGCTGTCAAATTCCTTCTTAATAATAGACCTAAGACAAAGATCGTGAATTAGTTCACAATGAAAAGATATTATTTTGGCCAGTGGCATTATAGATTATTATTTTATGAGTAATACAATAATAATTTCAATTATGTAACAACACTCAGTGGATTTAACATACTGTCAGTACGCACTATATACGACTTATTAATTAATATATTTGGCAGATAATCACGCAACTCGCTAGCAGATATTATTCTATTAGTAAGCAAATTAAATTTAATTCGTTGATGGGATTTATGTGGTGTTGTATAACAGTAATACCATGTATTATCAATATCTGGACCCGTATCGTCTGCAAAAGTTAATACTCTAACTATTGGATCAACTGCCAATAAGTATTCTGGTAAAACAATCATACTTTTTGTTAAATCGATTTGCAGGTTAGTATCAGTTTCAAAATAACTAATACATATATAGCCACATAATATTTTTTTGGCAAATAGACTATCGGAGGGTTTAATTGTATGAACTGGTTTTCCCCAAACAATCGATCCCACGTGAATAATATTTGAATCTGGATTTAATTTGTCGTAATTAAAATATGGTTCGCCGGCAAAGAATCCACCTCCTGATGTTTTAACTTGAAAAAATCGTACCCCATGTTCGAGTGTATGTTCTGGATTAATACAAACTAAATCTATAACTGGCATCGAATCGCTTAAATATCGGCGCAAACTATTAGGTGAATGACAAGCCGGGCAACACATATTATCAGCAATCCATGCTTCTATTAATTTGCCATAATTTTCATATACTATATAAGCAGGATCTTCTATTTCATTGACGTCTTCTAATTTTTTAATTATTATATTATCTATTTTAATATCGTCTTCTAATCTAGCACGCGACATAGGAGATAAGTAACGCATAATTTGTGGAGTTAAATCTTGTACATAATCGGCAAATTTTCTAGATGGTTCTCTTATTCTAGTTGGATATTTGAATGCTTTTAATACAGGAACACCTAAAAATGCGTCTTCATCCGGTATTTCGTTTCTTCTTTTTTTATTACCTCTTATTATAATTTCATCTGGTATCAAAGCCACAAGTTTTTCTGTTATGAATTTCAGATATAAATTATTATTTATATCAGTAAATGGCTCACCTCCTTGTTGTTTTAAATTTAAATATTTTTGTTTATACTTAAGATATTTTAGATAATATTGCGAATTTGACATATATATTAGTTTATATATTAAATCGATAAATAATATTTATTATTAATAAGTTATATAGATAATAATTAAAAAATTAGACTTTTAGTTTTTGATATTTGGATAATCATAATTTATAATATTGGAGTCTTTATCAATGTATTTTTTAAGTTGTGCCAATGTTAGTTTTATATTTTTATTTTTAAAATTAATTATATTTTTACTAAAAAATCTATTTTCAATCAACAAAGTATTATTTTTAATTAAAAAAGGAGTGACATTTACATAGACATGTGGTAAAAAATAGCGCACAGATTCTATTAAATAATCATCTAACATCATTTTATTTGTATTTTTTTCCAAAAGATTGAGAATATATCTAGTTAGATTAGTTTCTGTATAATATTTATTTGCATAATTAATTCCTTCTTTTATAGTATCTAAATAATCCAAATATCTTTTTTTTCTTTTTTCTACTATATAATTTGGCATATCTGGATCTATTTCAGGGTCTATTTCAGGGTCTATTTCTGGTGTTTTTTTTAATTGTGGATATAATTCAAGATATTCAAGATATTCATCGCTAATATTATCATATGAATATGTTTTAATTAAATTAGCTGAATCAATATGGTCTTTAGTTTTAATTAAAATTCTAAAATACAAATCCAAATATCTTTCAATTAGTGGTTCATAATCACATATATCAGCTAAAATATCTCTCATATTATGTCTAATAATAAATGGAAAAGTTTGTTTTTCAAGTGGAAGTTTTTTTTTTATTAAATTTCTGAGTTGTTTTACATAATAACATGCTAAAAATACAAATCCATGTATCTTTTTGAGAGCTACTTTTGTTAATGGCACATGTTTTTCATGCGGATAATATTTTGGTATATTATTAATATGGTGACATACTATATTTGCTTCATCATTACATTTTTTTAATAAATCATACAATGATTCATGACCGTGTGATAAATAAAGTAACACATCCGCAATATTTTCTGTTTTACAACCAACAGTCATCTGTATTTTCCATTTTACATCATTTATGCCAATTGGTAATGAATTATATGGAGGAATAATAAATAAATATTTTTTTGCATATGCTCCAATGCGTGTTTGATAAATATTAATATTTTCAATTTCAGTATTTGTAGATATATCATAGTTAATTAATAATTTTCCCGCTGTTTTTTCACAGTTTTCAAAAAAATCATATAAAAACTTATGTACTTTGTTTAAAGATTCATAAATTATATTTGGTGATATATTTGGTTGTTTGAGAGTATATTTAAATTCCACGTGTTTATCCAAGTTTTTGTCAGAAAATAAGGGTATATTATGGTCACCAATTTTGATCGAACCTGAAATTGTATGTTCATTTATTTTCTTATTGTTATAATGTTTATAATCTTCTTGATATCCATCATAATCGTCTTGATATTCGTCATAATCTTCTTGATATTCGTCATAATCTTCTTGATATCCATCATAATCTTCTTGATATTCGTCATAATCTTCATATGTAGTTTCTAGTATTGATTCTTTTATTGAATTATATTTATTTGACAAGTGGTTCATCGTATTTTGTGAATTATCTATTGCGTCATATGGTAATGAATCAAGTGTTATTTCAGTTTTAGTATAAATAGTATCTTCAATTATTTCTATATCAATTTCTTTTATAAATTCTCTTTCAACATCATATATATATGGCTTTATCATTGCGGACTCTATTTCAAATCCAATTGATTCTATATATTTTAATACATTATTGGCTTTAATATCGCCTCCAAATTGATTTTTTAATTCTAAATACTTGTTTTTATATTTAAGATATTTTAGATAATAGTTTGAATTATGCATATATAATAGTTTATATATTAAATTAATATTTCTTCAAATATTTTATATTTAATTTTTTATATCTTTGAAGATTTAAAATGAGATAAAATAAATAACATATTAATTTTTGTTACCCATAAAGGTACCCCAATAAACTGAAGTGCCTTTAATTAAGCGAAAGGGGGCATCAATGCCCCCTTGTACGAATAATACGCAAAGCAAAATAAAACAAACATGGCACTCTCAGTACCGAACACATGCAAACTCAAAACTCAATCTTCAGATCCACACGACCAGCACGCATGTAGGATTCATCCAACTCGTCGAACCAGCCCGCTGTCTTGTTAGTCGTCATGACGAGAATCACGTGGGGGTAAATCTCGCGGTCGAACTTGTCAAGAAAGCAGTTCCAGTCCGTCTTGGACTTCACCTGAACGGGGATGTGGTGGCGTTGCTCAACTTTGCCAGTGTGGACGTTCAAGAGCATACCATCGACTTCCTCGAAGACAAGAACAAGAGGATGGTCTTCCGTTGGGTTAATCCTGTTGTAGAACGTGTCGAAGTTGTCGCCGTGTTCGTGGGGAGCATGGGTATCGCAGAAGCTGACGCCTTTCTTGGTCTTCAGAAGTTCGGCACACAGATACTGGGCAGTCATCGACTTTCCGCCACCAGCTTTACCGTGAAGCAGACACACAGCATAGGATTGCTCAGTGTAAGTAGCCAAAATCTGTGCAACGGCATCAGACTGTTGCTCACGTACAGGCTTCTTGGGAATAGGAAGTGGGCGAGAATTGTAGTTCAAGCGCCAAAACACCCCTTCTCTGACCCAGTACGTAATCTTATCAGTCTTGTCGTTTGACTCACTGGCTTCTTTCTGCTGGACAGTCGTCTCGTAGAACTTCTTGGTACAGACCAGCCACAAGTCTTTCGACTCGTTACGCTCACCCGACACAGTCTGGACATACCCGATGTACAACTTGCCACACACCCACCCTTCAGGCTCGTCATTGGTCCAAATCGATGAATGTTTGACGGTCTTCAGGAACTTCTTCATGCGCGTGCCACTGACTTTGTTGACGCGAACACCGAGAAGAGAGGCCGGAAGGAACACAAGGCTCCAAACGACGGCGATTGACAGGCTCAGGAAGGTGAGGATGACGGGAATCATGATGAGAGTTTCAATACGTGTGTCAAATAAAGGGGTCTACAAGCAAAACGAAATTTCAATTTTTTTTAATGCGTATATTCTAAATATAAGTATTCGAACTATATAATATATGTCAGACATGCCACTACTTGATATACAACAGCTAACAAGTTCAAACAATATACTCATTATTGGAAATAGAAATACCGGAAAAACAGAGCTAATCAAACATATAGTTTCATTACAAGAACCTAATACTAAAATTTACTTATTCACTAGAGATACTAATGATTATAATTTCAAAGGAATGGTCCAAAAGCAAGTATATAAAAACTGTATTGATACGATTATGAATCAAGATAGTTCTGGTTATCCCGAACCAAAAGTCGAAACAGTAAAAGTTTCTAAGAAAGATAAGATTAAACAAATTTTTAAGGAAATAATAATGTGTTTGGAAAGAAAGGAGGAGTCAGAGAAAGAATTAGAAGAGTTATCGGGTGGGTAATTTTGCTTAAAGAATATTTAATTATTTAATGTATAATGACAAAATACGCATTGATTTATAAAAATGATAAAAATGAAACTGTTTTTACTGGTTCTTTTATTGCCAAAAATCATTACAGAATTAAATTTGCAATGTATAAATATTTGAAAAGTATTTTATCGCCAAAAAAGAAAATTAAGTTTGCAATAAAAGAAATAAAAACAGGTATTATAAGAATATATATCGGAACTACAGAGGAAATTACGGAAAATATTAGGGGAGTCAAATTTAAGGCAATAAATAGAGTTTTTGAACCATCAAATGAAAAAGACGCGAAAATTATTTGGAACAAAATAAAACCAAAAGAAACAATTCCATACATAAAAACACACGATTATCGGGAAGAATATGACAGTGACGAATTATCTATGTCAGAAACTGATTCTGAATTAGAAGAAGATAATTGAAATAAATTGCAAGGTTTTTAATATTATAATCTTATTTACACCCTTGAAGATTTAAAATGAGACAAAATAAAACTACTTATTAAAGATATACTTATATTATTCATACAAGTAATGAATAGTTATAAGTTCTATTATGATTTACTCCCTTAACATAGGTATTACGTTATGAAAACATTTATGCTTATATGATAATAAGGATTAAAAACTAATCAGTTATAGTTGTCGCTATAACATAACCATAATTTACATATTCCTGTAATGGATAAACTCATTAGATAAAAATAAGATTTTTGTTTCATTTTAAATCTTCAAGGGTGTAAAAAATCCACAATAAAATTCTAAATAAAATTAATTTTTTGTATCATATATTGAAATATTAGCATTTCAAATATTTTTTTAACAATATCACGTTCCTCATATTTTTTTTTACACCATCTATATTTATTCCAGACCCAATAAAGTATTAAAAAGTATATAAAATAAATAATTAAATATAAAAAATATATTTAAAGATTTGAACATAATATAAATTATGGGTGTATTTTAAATACAGTTATTGCAATTTTGGTATGTTTTCCCATCTAAAATAAAAAAACTACAACTGATTTATTCATTTATTGGATAAATCATGACGACGGAAAGTATTAGTCTAACCAAACTATCCACCGTCTAATGGCTTATAGTCTTGCCCTTATTTTCGTTTTTAACGAAAGTATAAAAATAAATGATTAAGTATACTGGTTTTTAATACTTTTTCTGACTAGGTTACCAAGATACCGGATAGAATTGCCTCTCTTACTAATCTTCAAGAATTGTATTTGTCTAATAATCTAATTGCTAAAATACCAGATAGCATTGCTTCTCTTACTAATCTTCAAGAATTGAATTTGTCTAATAATCAAATTACTAAAATATCAGATTGCATTGCTTCTCTTACTAATCTTCAAAAATTGTATTTGTATAAAAATCAAATAACAGAGATACTAGATAGCATTGGTTCTTTTACTAATCTTCAAACATTAGATTTGTCTTACAATCAAATTACCAAGATACTAGATAACATTGCTTCTCTTACTAATCTTCAAGAATTGTATTTAGCTAATAACCAAATTACAGAGATACCATATAGCATTGCTTCTCTTACTAATCTTCAAAAACTGTGGCTGTCTTTTAATCAAATAACAGAGATACCAGATAGCATTGCTTCTCTTACTAATCTTCAAGAATTATATCTGTATGATAATGAAATAACAAAGATACCATATAGCATTAGTTTTCTTACTAATCTTCAAATATTGTACTTAGCTGGCAATCAAATAACGGAGATATCAGATGGCATTGCTTCTCTTGCTGATCTACAAACGTTGTCTTTGTCTAACAATAAAATAACAAAGATACCCGAGTGGCTTAAAGATATGAAAATTGAAAATTTGATTTACTAAAACATAAAAAAATTGATAAAATAACACACTGTTACATAACTTTATTTATAACTATGCTTTCTATTGAAGAATATACCGAAAAGACCACTATTGACAATGGTGTTGAGGAAATTATAATCGATGAATTGAAATATCCATTAAATAATCTCCCTATAACAATTAATAAGATCACTATTAAAAATCAGCTTAATGTATTTAGGCGAAAACATAAAATACCCTATGGGTGTGAGCTGATTATTAAAAATATTAAAATTAAAAATATGGAAACATTTGATAAAATACAAGAAGATGATTATTTAGACATAACAGACATTGAATTGAATAGTTGTAATCTTGAACAATTTCCTATAATTATTTTCAAATTGACTAATCTTCTATTATTGAATTTGTCTTATAATCAAATAACAAAAATACCAGACAGCATTGCTTCTCTTACTAATCTTCAAGAATTGTATTTGTCTGAGAATCAAATAACAGAGATACCAGATAGTATTGCTTCTCTTATTAATCTTCAAATATTAGGTTTGGCTTGTAACAAAATAACAAAGATACCAGATAGCATAGCTTCTCTTACTAATCTTCAAGAATTGTATTTGTCTGAGAATCAAATAACAGAGATACCGGACAGCATTGCTTCTCTTACTAATCTTCGAGAATTGTATTTGTCTTGTAATCAAATAACAGAGATACCAGATAGCATTAGTTTTCTTACTAATCTTCGAGAATTGTATTTGCATTATAATGAAATAACAGAGATACCAGATAGCATTGCTTTTCTTGCTAATCTTCAAAAATTGTGGCTGTCTTATAATCAAATAACAGAGATACCAGATAGCATTGCTTCTCTTACTAATCTTCAAGAATTATATTTGTCCAACAATAAAATAACAAAGATACCCGAGTGGTTAAAAAATATGAAAATCCGATATTTGCACTATTAAAAATTATTTCAAAAAAAATTGAAAAAACAACACATTGTCAGTACGACTTTATTTATAACTATGCTTTATATCAAACAATATATTGAAAAGACCACTATTGACAATGGTATTGAAGAAATTATAATCGATGAACTAATATATCCATTAAATAATCTTCCTACTACAGTTAATAAGATCATCATTAAAGAACAGTTCAATGTATTTAGGCGAGAACACAAAATACCTTATGGTTGTGAGCCGATTATTGAAAATATTAAAATTAACAATATAGAAACATTTAATAAGATACAAGAAGATGATTATCCAGATATAACAAAAATTATATTGAATAATTGTAATCTTAAACAATTCCCTATAATTATTTTCAATTTAACTAATCTTCAAGAATTGTATTTAATTAATAATCAAATTACCAAGATACCAGATAGCATTACTTTTCTTACTAATCTTCAAATATTGTATTTGAATAATAATAAAATGACGGAAATGCCAGATAGCATTGCCTCTCTTACTAATCTTCAAATATTGTCTTTGTCTTATAATCAAATTGCCAAGATACCGGATAGTATTGCTTCTCTTACTAATCTTCAAGGATTGTTTTTGTCTAATAATCAAATAACAGTGATACCAGATAGCATTGCTTCTCTTACTAATCTTCAGGAATTGTATTTGTCTAATAATCAAATAACAGTGATACCAGATGGCATTGCTTTTCTTACTAATCTTCAAATATTGATTTTATCCATAAATCAAATAATAAAGATACCAGATAGTATTGCTTCTCTTACTAGTCTTCAAATATTGTCTTTGTATCATAACCAAATATCAGAGATACCGAAGTGGTTAAAAGATATGAAAATCCGACATTTGCAATATTAAAAATTATTTCAAAAAAAATTGAAAAAACAACACACTGTCAGTATAACTTTATTTATAATTATGCTTTCTATTAAAGAATATACCGAAAAGACTACTATTGACAATGGTGTTGAAGAAATTATAATTGAAGAACTAAAATATCCATTGAATAATCTTCCGATAACAGTTAATAAGATCATTATTAAAAAACAGCTCAATGTATTTAGGCGAGAACACAAAATACCCTATGGGTGCGAGTTAATTATCGAAAATATTAAGATTGATAATATAGAAACATTTAATAAGATACAAGAAGATGATTATTTAGATATGACAGACATCAGATTGGATAATTGTAATCTTAAACAATTTCCCATAATTGTTTTCAAATTGACCAATCTTCGAATATTATATTTGTATAATAATAAAATAACGGAGATACCAAACAGCATTGCTTCTTTTACGAATCTTCAAACATTGTCTTTGTCTTACAATCAAATTACCAAGATACCAGATGGCATTGCTTCTCTTACTCATCTTCAAACATTGTATTTGTTTCATAACCAAATATCAGAGATACCAGAGTGGTTAAAAGATATGAAAATTAAAGATTTGTGTTACTAAAACATAAAAAAATTGATAATATAACATACTATTACATAACTTTATTTATAATAATGCTTTCTATTAAAGAATATACTGAAAAGACTACTGTTGACAATGGCATTGAAGAAATTATAATCGATGAACTAATATATCCATTAAATAATCTTCCTATAACAGTTAATAAGATCATCATTAAAGAACAGCTTGATGTATTTAGGCGAGAACACAAAATACCCCATGGTTGCGAGTTAATTATTGAAAATATTAAAATTAAAAATATAAAAACATTTATTAAGATACAAGAAGATGATTATTTAGATATAACAGACATTGAATTAAATAATTGTAATCTTAAATAATTTCCTATAATTATTTTAAAATTGACCAATCTTCAAATATTGTATCTGTATGATAATAAAATAACAGAGATGCCAGATGGCATTGCTTCTCTTACTGATCTTCAAAAATTATATCTGTCTTATAATCGAATAACAGTAATACCGGATAGCATTGCCTCTCTTACTAATCTTCAAGAATTGCGGTTGTCTTATAATCAAATTACCGAAATACCAGATAGCATTGCTTCTCTTACTAATCTTCAAACATTGTCTTTGTCTTATAATCAAATTACCAAGATACCAGATAGCATTGGTATACTGATTATTCTATTACCAGATAAATCTAATTTTTTTAAATTAACTAATAAACCAATATACTCTGGTATACTGGTTATTTTATTAAAAGATAATTTTAATATTTGTAAATTAACTAATGAACTAATAGACTCTGGTATACTAGTTATCTGACTATGAATCAATACTAATTCAGTGATATCAAGATAATCTTCTTCTTTCATATCATTAAAAACATTAATATTACCAATTGTAACATTTTCAATAATTAACTCGCAATTATATGGAATTTTATTTTGTCTTCTATAGATATTTATACTTTTCTTAATAATTATTTTATTGATAGTTGGAGGTAAATTATCTAATGGGCAATTTAACTTATCTATAATAATTTCTTCAATACCATTGTCAATAATTGCAGTATTATTATATTCTTTAATATGCAGCATTTTTAATAATAAAAGTATAGTAATTAATAGTTTATTTATCAATTTTATTTAAGCCTCAAATATGGTTTATCTTCAATAGATTTAGGTATACTGGTTATTTTATTATAAGATAAATATAATTTTTGTAAATTAATTAATGAACTAATGGACTCTGGTATACTAGTTATTTGATTATTAGATAAATGTAAATTCTGTAAATTAATTAATGAACCAATAGACTCTGATATACTTGTTATTCCATTAGTATATAAATATAATTCTCGTAAATTAATTAATGAACCAATAGACTCTGGTATACTTATTATTTTATTATAAGATAAATTTAATTCTTGTAAATTAATTAATGAACTAATAGACTCTGATATACTTGTTATTTGATTATTATGTAAATTTAATTCTCGTAAATTGATTAATGAACTAATAGACTCTGGTATACTTGTTATTTTATTATTGTATAAATGTAATATTCGTAAACTAACTAATGAACTAATGGATTCTGGTACACTGGTCATTTCATTACAAGATAAATCTAATTGTGTGATATCTAAATAATCTTCTTCTTTCATATTATTGAAAATATTGATATCATCAATTGTAACATTTTCAATAATTAATTTACAATTATATGGAATCTTATTTTGTCTTCTATAAATATTTATACTTTTTTTAATAGTTATTTTATTAACAGTTGGAGGTAAATTATCTAATGGATGAATTAATTCATCTATAATTATTTCTTCAATAACATTCTCTATAATTGTAGCATTATTATATTGTTTAATATGTAGCATTTTTTAATAATAAAAGTATAATAATTAATATTTTATTTTTCAACTTTTTTTAAAGCTCTAAATATGGTTTATCTTTAATAGATTGGGGTATACTGGTTATTTGATTATTATATAAATATAATTCTTTTAAATTAATTAATAAACTAATAGACTCAGGTATACCGGTTATTTGATTATTATCTAAATATAATACTTGCAAATTAATTAATGAACTAATAGACTCTGGTACACTGGTTATTTTATTATTAGATAAATATAATTTTTGCAAATTAATTAATGAACTAATAAACTCTGATACACTAGTTATTTTATTTTTAAATAAATATAATTCTAGTAAATTGACTAATAAACCAATAAACTCTGGTATACTTGTTATTTGATTATTATATAAATATAATTCTCGAAATATGGTTTATCTTTAATAGATTGGGGTATACTAGTTATTTTATTATTAGATAAATATAATTCTTGCAAATTAATTAATGAACTAATAGACTCTGGTACACTGGTTATTTTATTATTAGATAAATATAATTTTTGCAAATTAATTAATGAACTAATAGACTCTGGTACACTAGTTATTTTATTTTTAAATAAATATAATTCTAGCAAATTAACTAATAAACCAATAGACTCTGGTATACTTGTTATTTGATTATTATATAAATATAATTCTCGTAAATTAACTAATGAACCAATAGACTTGGGTATAATTGTTATTTGATTATAAGCCAAATTTATTTTTTGCAAATTGACGAATGAACCAATAGATTCTGGTATACTAGTTATTTGATTTTTATATAAATATAATTCTCGTAAATTAACTAATAAACCAATAGACTCAGGTATACCGGTTATTTGATTATTATCTAAATATAATACTTGCAAATTAATTAATGAACTAATAAACTCTGGTATACTGGTTATTTGATTATAGGATAAATGCAATATTTGTAAATTAATTAATGAACCAATAGATTCGGGTATACTAATTAGTTTATTTTGAGTTAAATCTAAGTATTGTAAATTGACCAATAAACCAATAGACTTTGACATACTAGTTATTTGATTACTATATAAATATATTTTTTGTAAATTAACTAATGAACCAATAGACTCCGGTATACTTGTTATTTTATTATTAAATAATCTTAATTCTTGTAAATTAACCAATAACCCAATAGACTCTGGTATACTGATTATTCTATTACCAGATAAATCTAATTTTTTTAAATTAACTAATAAACCAATATACTCTGGTATACTGGTTATTTTATTAAAAGATAATTTTAATATTTGTAAATTAACTAATGAACTAATAGACTCTGGTATACTAGTTATCTGACTATGAATCAATACTAATTCAGTGATATCAAGATAATCTTCTTCTTTCATATCATTAAAAACATTAATATTACCAATTGTAACATTTTCAATAATTAATTTACAATTATATGGAATCTTATTTTGTCTTCTATAAATATTTATACTTTTTTTAATAGTTATTTTACTAATAGTTGGAGGTAAATTATCTAATGGGCAAATTAATTCATCTATAATAACTTCTTCAATATCATTCTCTATAATTGTAGCATTAATATATTGTTTAATATGTAGCATTTTTTAATAATAAAAGTATAATAATTAATATTTTATTTTTCAATTTTTTTAAAGCTCTAAATATGGTTTATCTTTAATAGATTGGGGTATACTGGTTATTTGATTATTATATAAATATAATTCTTTTAAATTAATTAATAAACTAATAGACTCTGGTATAATTTTTATTTTATTATTATGCAAAATTAATATCCGTAAATTGACTAATAACCCAATAGACTCCGATATATTAGTTATTTGATTATTATCTAAATATAATTCTTTTAAATTAATTAATAAACTAATAGACTCTGGTATACTAGTTATTTGATTATGATCTAAATATAATTTTTGTAAATTAACCAATGAACCAATAGATTCTGGTATACTGGTTATTTGATTAACACTTAAATATAATCCTTTTAAATTGACCAATGAACTAATAGACTCTGGTATATTTGTTATTTGATTGAAACTTAAATTTAATATTTGTAAATTAATTAATAAACTAATAAACTCTGGTATACTTGTTATTTTATTATTAGATAAATATAATATTTGTAAATTAATTAATGAACTAATAGACTCTGGTATATTTGTTATTTGATTGAAACTTAAATATAATCCTTTTAAATTGACCAATAAACCAATAGACTCTGGTATATTTGTTATTTGACTGAAACTTAAATTTAATATTTGTAAATTAATTAATGAACTAATAAACTCTGGTATACTAGTTATTTGATAACCATTTAAACATAATTCAGTAATATCAAGATAATCTTCTTCTTTTATATTATTTAAAATATCAATATTCTCAATTATAGTATTTTCAATAATTAACTCGCAATTGTATGGAATTTTATTTTGTCTTCTATAGATATTTATACTTTCCTTAATAGTTATTTTATTAACAGTTGGAGGTAAATTATCTAATGGACTAATTAATTTACCTATAATTACTTCTTCAATATCATTATTTATAATAATAGTATTATTATATGTTTTAATATGTAGCATTTTTTAATAATAAAAGTATAATAATTAATATTTTATTTTTCAACTTTTTAAAGCTTCAAATATGGTTTATCTTTAATAGATTGGGGTATATTGGTTATTTGATTATTATATAAACCCAATATTTTTAAATTAACTAATGAACTAATAGATTCTGGTATATTGGTTATTTTATTATTATATAAATATAATGCGTGTAAATTAATTAATGAACTAATAGACTCTGGTATACTTGTTATTTTATTATTAGATAAATATAATATTTGTAAATTAATTAATGAACTAATAGACTCTGGTATATTTGTTATTTGATTGAAACTTAAATATAATCCTTTTAAATTGACCAATAAACCAATAGACTCTGGTATATTTGTTATTTGACTGAAACTTAAATTTAATATTTGTAAATTAATTAATGAACTAATAAACTCTGGTATACTAGTTATTTGATAACCATTTAAACATAATTCAGTAATATCAAGATAATCTTCTTCTTTTATATTATTTAAAATATCAATATTCTCAATTATAGTATTTTCAATAATTAACTCGCAATTGTATGGAATTTTATTTTGTCTTCTATAGATATTTATACTTTCCTTAATAGTTATTTTATTAACAGTTGGAGGTAAATTATCTAATGGACTAATTAATTTACCTATAATTACTTCTTCAATATCATTATTTATAATAATAGTATTATTATATGTTTTAATATGTAGCATTTTTTAATAATAAAAGTATAATAATTAATATTTTATTTTTCAACTTTTTAAAGCTTCAAATATGGTTTATCTTTAATAGATTGGGGTATATTGGTTATTTGATTATTATATAAACCCAATATTTTTAAATTAACTAATGAACTAATAGATT
>Ga0194124_10003271_pt1 | contig 17202 bp, 19 predicted proteins | sample TA2KigCas0mmetaG_FD_148605 | JGI IMG/M metagenome (GOLD analysis project Ga0194124, IMG submission 148605) | Freshwater microbial communities from Lake Tanganyika, Tanzania - TA2015031 Kigoma Deep Cast 0m | ecosystem: Environmental > Aquatic > Freshwater > Lake | place: Tanzania: Lake...
AAATATGTCTTCTTCTGTATGTTCTTCTAATTTTTTTGTTGCGTTTGTTGCGTTTGTTGCGTTTATTGTGCGTATTTTGCTTTTTACCTAAAGTTCGCCTGCGTGCCATTTTATATATTATTATTATAATAAAAATTTTTATGTTTAATAAAATTGATTAACATATATTATTATTTTTCTTGAAATATTAATCTGTATACGCGTTGCTTAATGATGTATGCGTTTTTGCTAGAGGTGCTACCTCTGCCAAATGAGATTGTGGAACTTATATATGGGTTTATGAAAGTGAATGCTGCCAATATTATTTGTGCGCACTTTAAAACAGCTAAGCGGTCTAAAGATGTGTTTGTATTTTTGGCAAATTATAGAGTTGAATATATTTCAGCGTTTTCAATATATTCAATAAGGAACAATGCTAATTATGTTGCGCATTATCTTAAAGATGAAGTTATTATTAAATTATATAATAATTTAATTATTATGTATAATTCGCATTATAGTCGAGCCAATTATTCAAGAAATACTTGGCATTGTGTGTTAAACAATATTTCACAGATTTTAATGTATTACTATAATAGATTGGCATTTAGTGATAGTTTAAAAAAGAATAATGTTAATTATGCTTATTTAAAAATGTGTATAGAACTATTTTTTAAGTTATGTCAAAAATACAATTTCTATTTAGTGTTATTTTACCTTGATAGTGCTAAAAAAGTTAAATGCACTGTTAAGGCAATTCAATTAAGAACGCGGACTATTAAAAACTTTGCAGAGTTTAGAGTTTCGCCACTTGTTACTATGAGGTCTGATGATTATTGCAAAAATCTTTGTTATAGTAAGTTAATTGCTCATCATAGTCTATTGGGTTTAGACGCATATGCGCGAAGGCTTTATTAGATTGCGCAAGGTTAAAAAAAATTGATTTGTAGATTTGTAGATTTGTAATTTGTAATTTGTAATTTTTTATTGTTTATATTGTTTATATTGCTTATTAGTCAGAGAATATATATAAAAAGCTTTATTTTATATGGTGGCTAATGCTAATAGATGCGCTTGTATTACGCTCAAGGGTTATAGATGTAAGAAAGCATTTAGTTTTGTTTGTGCTAAAACTAAATGTTGTATTATTCATGCTTCTAATACATATTTGACCTATGTTTTAACAATTCAAAGGGTGTATAAAGGGTATATTAGTCGCAAATATGTTAGATTGCTTGCTAGACTGCCTTGCGATATTCAGCGGAATATAGTGTTTTATATACGTGAGCCGCTGTATAATGCTAGGAGAAATAAGAGCATACAAGCTATACTTTGTAAAAGGTTTGTTACACTTTTTGGAACACCCGAAAATATAATGTCAGGATTTGTTGTATCTAATGCAAATGCATTTTTAGGCGATTATAAATCGCGCGTTTTAACAATGAATAAAACGCAATTTAATGACCACGTTTTAGATATTGCGCATTTACACAAATTATATATAAAATATATTAGTATAATTGACACTAAATATAACAATATGTTATATATTATTACTAATATTGTAAACAAGCATATACAAGAATGTGTGCATTACTATCATCATAGCGGGAGACCTTATTTATATAGTGATGCCGAAATGTTAGTTCTTAATAATAATATGGCCGAATTACAAAATAGTATTAGTGTTTATAAATTTGAATATATGCGCAATTTACATATGCGCAATTTACAAAATAATTTTAGTATTTAAAAATTTGAATATAAAAGTGGGTGTTATAATGTTTTGTTATAAAAATTGAAATCTTTTTTTATGATAAAATATTTTTTATAAACATTTAATACTTTAAAAATGGCTTGCTGCGAAGTATGTTGTGAAAAATACAATAAGTCAACGCATAACAAAGTTAAGTGTTTATCGAGTGGTTGTGGTTATGAAGCATGTAAAGTGTGTGTAAGAACTTATTTACTTGGAACTACTAATGATCCTCATTGTATGAATTGTAAAAATTTATGGACTTCGCAATTTTTGGTTAGCAATTTGAATAAAAGTTATATGGACTCTGATTATAAAAAGCATCGCAAAAAGTTGCTTGCTGAAAGAGAAATTAGTAGAACTCCCGAATTAATGGCATTAGTAGAAAGAGTAGCACGTATTGAAGAAGAGGAAAAAGAATTGGCTGCGCTTACTATTGAATATGAACGAGTTCGCAAAATAATGCTTGAAGAATTAAAAAAGGTTAATGCTAAGCGAGAGCGCATTTTTCGCATTAGAAATGGAGATGATGCGGAAAAAGAGGAGCGTAAAAAATTCATTATGCCTTGTCCTGGAGACAATTGTAAGGGTTATTTGTCATCGCAATATAAATGTGAGTTATGTAAATTGTTTACATGTCCTGATTGTTTTGAACTTATTGGATATACTAAAGAAGACGAACATGTGTGTAAAGATGACAATATTAAAAGTGCTGAATTGATTAAAAAGGAAACAAAAGGTTGCCCAAAATGTGGTGTCCGTATTTTTAAGATTTCTGGGTGCGACCAAATGTGGTGTACTGAATGTAAAGTGGCTTTTAGTTGGAATACTGGCAAAATGGTGGTAAATGTTAGTATTCATAATCCTCATTATTATGAATATATGAAAAATAGTAATGTTGGTCTTGTGCGAAATCCTGGCGACGTGTTATGTGGTGGCTTATTACCACATACTCAATTTAGGTTTATTACAGCATATTTGAATACTATGGATAAAACAGTTGTTAATATTAATGCTAAAAGTCTTGAGCGCTTTGAAAAATGTATTGAGGCAAACACTAATGTTAAAAATTTTATTGGACTATTAAATAACTATATTGATGGTGTTAAGAATGTTAGTGGTAATGAAGATTTAACAGTTATTAAGATTTTTATTAACCTAGTTAGCGCACTTCATAGACTTATTAATCATATTACTAATATTAATTTATTAGAGTGTAGACAAAATGTTCGCAATTTGTTAAATCATGATAATATAACAGTTGATTATATATTAAATAGAATAAATAAGGACAAGTTGGCAAGTGATATTTTTAGAGCAGATCATATTAGGAGAAAGAATGTGGAATTGTTAAATGTATATGAGTTGCTTAGTGTCGTTGGAATTGAACGTTTTAATGTATTATATGATTATTACAATACTCATTGTACTAATAATAAAGGTTTAAATAGTGAAAAAGTGTATGTTGACTTTTTAGCACAAATTATTAAATTTGTGGTTGAATATAATCAGCTTATTGATTATATTAATGATCAACTTATTGAAATTAGTTATACATATGGAATGAGTGTTACTTATATTTCTTATAATGATTATGGCTATGCTATTAAAACTAGGAAATTTATACAAGCAGAAATGATTGAAAGCAGAAAAAAACAGGAAACACAATTGCCAACACATAATAGTAATAGTGAGGCTTCGTGTAGTTATAGTAATAATTGAGTTGTTTGCTTGTTACACTTACAAGTCGTTACACTTACAAGTCGTTACACTTACAAGTCGTTACACTTATAGATGTGTTAAGTATTTTTTTAAAAAGCTGTCTAATTGAATTATTTCAATATCACTATTTTTTTTTGCCTTTACAATTTTTGTAGTCTGTTTTAATATATTTCCGACTACTAAAATATTTGTTTCTTTTGTTACACTCGCTTCAACACGTCCTCCTAATTTTATTATTTCATTTGTTATTTCTTTTTTTGTATAAACTGATTTATCAAAATCCGATAGCACAAGTACTTTATTTTTTAAACTATTACTTTGTTGGTCTTCTTCTTTAAGTTCGTTTTCTTCTATTGTTGTTTCTTTAAGTTCGTTTTCTTCTATTGTTGTTTCTTTAAGTTCGTTTTCTTCTATTGTTGTTTCTTTAAGTTCGTTTTCTTCTTGAATTGGTCTGATTTTTTCCATAAAACTATTAAATTGAACTATTGATTTTACAAATTGTCTTGCTGTTTTATCAGCAAAACCTTTTATTGCCTTTATTTGTGCTACTTTCTCTTCTTCGGTTAAGTCTGATGTTAGTATAGTTGGATACGCTTCTAAAATTGTGCTAATTGTTTTTTCAGCAAAGCCTTGTCCAAATATATTAGATGCCGACGCTAGCTGTGCGACGCTTGCCTTTTTGACTTGTGTTTTGATTGAACTATGAATTTTTGATGCCATTTTTTGCTTAAATCCTTCTACTTTCATTAAATCTTCTATGCTAGCATTTATAATTTTTTCAATTGTATTTGCTCCGCTAGCTATTATTTTTTTAACATTTTTATCGCCTAGTCCTTCTACTTCTAAATCTTTAAAGAATTTTATTATTGTTTTTTCAATTACACGAGGGTCGGTTTTATTATGCACTAAAATAATATCTATATTTGTAGCATTCCAAATATATTCGTATTCTGTGCTATTTGGCATTAAAGGTGCTTGCGCTGGAACTAGCACTTCCGCAATATACGGTATTACATCGCCACTTCGGACTAATTTGACTAATGCGCCTAATCCAATATTATTGTCTTTTATAAATTTTGCGTTAAATCCCGTAGCGTATGTAATTGACACTCCGCCAATTGTTACTGGCTCAAATTGGACTCGTGGTTTAATTAGTCCATTTGAAGACACCGTCCATAACACATCTACTACTTTTGCTTCTATTTCTTGGTCTGTTAATACCATTTTAAAGGCAAATGCATGGTCGGGATTTTTGCTTGCTCGTGGATATATGTTATCATCTATACATATTATACCATCAATTGAATATACATAAGTTGTTCTATATTCTAAGAGTTTAGATGATAAATAGTCATTTGTTAATTCATCATATGTAATAGATTGAATATTTAATACACTAATTGTGTTTAATTCGACTGCTTTATTATATTGTTGTGATGGTGTTAAATTTTGAGGCATTAATACTTCGTAAGTTACAAAATCTATGTCTTCTAATATTTGCTCTTCTAAATGGGTTAGTGTTTTTCTATTTACTAATCCTGAAATAAAATTTCGTGAATTACTAAATTGTCCTTTATATTTCATTTTAAATAAGTCTTCTTTTATCATTAACTCACCGCGGAGTGTTATATTTTTTTCTGTTGGTAATTTTAAATATGGGATTAAATGATTTATTAATTGACCGTATTTTCCGTCTCCCCTAGTATATAAATTTGCTTGGTCGTTTTCTGTGCTATAAAGAGCGCTTACTCCATCTAATTTTGCCGAAATTACATACGGTCCTTTGTATGTTTGTTTAAATTTGTCTAACGCTGATGTATCTGGTTTTATTTTATCCATAGACCACATTTCATATGGTAGTTTTACTTTTGTGTGGTCTAACTTTACTTGGGTATGTTGCTCTAAAGCTATTTTATTTGTTGGGTCTTTTGCTAAAATATATTCACGTAATATATCGTATTCATTGTCTGTTAATAATGTATTTTCTTTAAATTCGGAAGTATAATAATTATTAATTGCTTCTGTTAGCATATGTGTTAGTTCTTCAACAGATAAGATTGCTAATGAGGTTATGCCTTGTGCTTTTAATTTTTCAATATTTTGTAGCGCATCATTTGTGATTTTTTTAGTATGCTTTTTAAGTGTATGAACTTTTGGCTTTTGGCTCGGCTCCGTTCTTTGACTTTTTAGTGTTTCTGATTTTTTCTTTTTTTGTTCTTGTGGCTCTATTATAAGGGTTTTATTTTCTGGTGGTTCTTGTATTTCATGTTTTGGTTCTGGTTCTTTTGATTCTGGTTCTTTTGATTCTGGTTCTTCATGATAATTTAATATTTTTGTTTTAATTTCATCAATTGGCAATGTTAAAACAACTGAGTCACCATCTATTCTCTCGTGTGGTTCTTTATATTCCATACATAAGAAATCAAATATGTCTTTTTCTGACTTAAAGAGTTTGGCAATTTTTTCTTCTTTGCTTCTTTGTGAATTAGACGTTGACATTTTATGAAATCCATGTTCGTTTAATGTTAGACCAACATTTAAGGCGTGTTGTCTCATTGATGTATTAAACTCTTTTGACCCTGTAAAATATAATATTGAAAACGCATATTCTTGTGGAAGAGCATACAAAAAGTCAATTCGGCGAGGAATAGCGTTGTCTTTTAATAATTTTCCGATTGTTAAACATTTTGTTTCTCCGTTTGATAATAGCTCGACTACAATATGTTTTGCTACTAATTTTTTAATAAACTTTTCAAATATACTTTTATTATTATTATAAGATGTAATAATTAAATCAATATCGCCTGAATCTGATTTGTTTCTTCTAAAACTGCCAACTATTTCAAAGCTATTATTTTCTTGTGTTTCGCTGTTTTCTATTAGCGTTTCACTAAAGTTGTGTGTTAATAGCTCTTTAAATTCTTCAATTTCTGTTCTTGGAATTCGTTTAAGTAAATCTTCATAATATTTTAGACCAATTTGCTGTTTACTATTTAATAAAGGTAATTTATTTTCTTGAATAATATTTTGTTGTGCTCTAAGTTGTTCTAAGGTTACAATATTTTTTTTGGTTACTAATTCTTTTGCTTTAATTGGACCAATTCCATAAATATTTGCAAATATATTTACTGGGTTTGCCTTCTCTCGCTCTACTACTTCTAATGTTCCTGTTTTCAAAAATTCTTCATATTTTTCTAAAATGGTTTTTCCTATATTTGGTAGTTTTAGTTTTTTTAAGTCATTAGAACTTAGCAATTGTGTGCTAACTTGAGTGCTTTTTAAATATTTCTGTAATTCATTTATTGCTTTAATATAGGCAACTGATTTGAAGTGTTCGCCTTGATTTTTTGTAATGGTTACAAGACTATTTAGTAGTTTTATAAAGTTAGTAATTGTGCTTGTGTCATTCATTGTTGCTTTTTATAGTATAAAAATTTATTTTTAATTTTTTTCAATTTTAGTTTATATAAACTTTGTATGTTTATTTTATATAAACTTTGTATGTTTATTTTATATAAACTTTGTATATTTTAATAATATTAGTATATTATATATTATACTATGTCTTTACAAGTTATTAGTCGTGGTAGCCATCAACAAATTGTTAATGGTAAAAATATAGTTAATAAACATTATGGTGTTTCGCTAGACACTAATCGTAATAAATCTAAACAAGTTCAAGCTATTGTTGTTGATAATAAAAAACAATATAAATTTCAAGACTCGCTAGAACACTTTTTACGAAAAATGTCTTCAAATAAATCTTCATTATTTGATTTATTAGAAAAAGAAAGAGAGCATGCTGCCTCTACTATGCACATACAACCCAGACAGCCTAAGAAAGCTAAGAAAATTAAAGGAACTATGGGTTTTAGAAGAGCTAAGAAAGCTAGGAGAAGTAGGAAAGCTTGAAATGTTATTATTTAAACAATTTAAACAATAAATAATAACATTATTAGTAAATTATGTTAGATGTTCCTTCAAACAATGACTATTGTTTTGATAATGTCTTTTTTATGAATATGAGTTATTGTTATAGTCAAGATTTTTTTTGTCAAAATATTTTTTGTCAAGATTTTTTTAGTCATGATTTTATTGATATATTTATTGTGATGGCATTATCTGTGTTTTCACTTATTTGTTCGACTTTATTTGTTTCAAATTGTGTATATAAAAAAATGGTTGATGAATTTGTTACAATCTATAATTCTAATACAACACTTTATGAGTATGATCCTTATTTTTATAAATATTTAGATGACTACGATTTGTTAGAAAAGAAAGAACTTAGCGTTGATTATTTGAATTCTCTTAATACTAAATATATTAAAGAAACTACACCTTGTGGTCTTGTTATTCTTACTTATAATAATGAATATAACAGTTTTGATTATTATTGTAAAAAATCTACTATTGTTGGTTTTAATTATTTAGAGGTTGTTTCAAGAATATATGTTGTTAATTTTGATTGTAAGGTCATTTATAGTGATAATTATGATAATCTTATTATGTTGTATAATAAGAAAAATGGTATACTAAACAATGATGAAAACAAGGAAAAATGTTATGGTGATGGTGATGGTGAGAATAATGTATTTTTTACAAAAAAAATTAGCTCTTCTAAAAAAGTGGATTCTTATAATTTTGTTTCTAACAAATACAAATATAAAGGCACGCTTGATGATTTTGATAACTACATTAAAAATAATAATTTAATTAGCATTGAATGTTCTAGTATTAAGGATAACACTACGTTATTTTTCTCATTAGAAAAAAATAGTAATGTAACAGAATGTGATGAATTAAAAATTAGTTTTAAGGCATTTAAGTCGCTTAGTAAAGTTAAGACTCTTTAATAAAAATAATTTATAATTTATAAACTATAAAATAATTTATAATTTATAATGAGTGTTAAATATCAAAAAGTGGATAGTTATTTTTATTTCTATTTATTGGCAATAACATTTTCTTCTATTGCTTCTCAATATATTTTCAAAAAATCTTATGCTAATGCTAATGCGAATACGAATGCGAATATTAATGCGAATGTTAATACGAATATATTAGTAGTTCTGGGATTAGCTGCTTACACTTTTACGGGATTTTGTGTCTATAAAATATTGAATTATGGAAACTTAGTAGTTTTAAATATAATATGGCATCTTGTATATTTTATTATATTATTTATTATAGGATTTTTGATTTTTAAAGAAAAATTAAATTATCAAAAGCTAATTGCGTTGCTATTTGGATTAATTAGTTTATTTATTTTTATGTTTTATGGGATTGAATAGTGTTTTTTTGAAAATTTATGAATCCGATTGATTTTTCAATTGAAAAAGATGACTCTAGTTCTCGGATTGCAATTGTTAGTGCTTTTGTTTCTATACTACTTAAAGACTCTATATAGTCTTTAATAGCATTGTTCTTTGCCTTTAATTCTTCAATACTTTGTATGTTATTCATATATAATTTATTATTTTATTATTTTATTATTATTTTATTATTCTTTTATTATTCTTTTATTATTCTTTTATTCTTTTATTAAAATTTCAATTTTATATTTTTATATTTTTATATTTTTATATTTTTATATTTTCAACATAAATACATATATTAGTTTTTTTCTAGTGTTATTAAAAGATTCTTTATAGTATTGTGTTAATGTATTATTTATAATATAATATAAAATGGTTAAAAATAACTATTTTAACAGATTTCGTAAAAAAGGAAAAGGAAAACCTAAAGCTAAAGCTAAAAAAGTTAATACGGCCCCCCGTATGACCTTCGCTCAAAAAGTCCAGAAAATAATTGCGTCAAATGTTGAGAATAAATATACAAAAACAGCAAGTAGCATAAGTGCTATTGCTAGATTGACATCAACAGGGGGACCTTTACCAACACCAATAGTTACAACTTTTGGTTGGTATACATATTGTCCTCAACTGTTAGATACTATATTTGATATATCACAAGGACCCGGCGAGACACAGCGTATAGGCAACAAAATAAAATTAAAAAGATGGGTAATAAAAGGTGCTATTCAACCTTCACAAGAATTCATATCGGGATTCGGTGGTAGTGCAGCGTCTAATTCAACTATGGGTTATGTGGATGTTTATTTCGGCAGATATGTGCAGAATACAGCCCCGATTCAATCATCGTTGCAGAGTTTATATCAAAACGGTGCAGTGGATGCTAACCCTACAGGCTCTCAAGGTGATAAGTTAGCCCGTATAAATAAAAATTTATATAAGATATATTGGCATAAGCGATTTAAAGTTGGAATGGGAACAGCAGCAATTTATAATCCAAGTCCTCCATTATATACAGCATTTAATGGTGTTAGCCTCCCGACAGGCGAAGGTTTTAAACCAGCAGTAACATTTGGATTCGATGTATGTAAATTTATCTGTAAGAATAGAATAATTAATTATGATGAAGTCGATCCGAGTCCTCAAGACCCGATGTTAAAGAACTTAACATTATTCGCGACTTTTATACCAGTAGCACAAAATTTGTCCTATAACGGCACTCCGGGAGCAGAGCCTCTTGTTAACGATACCTTTTATGAAATATTAACATCAACATATGCGGAATACGAAGACGCTTAAGTAATTGGCACCGTATATGGACTTGCGAAGCCTTTTAGACATTAAATTTGGCTTTAGGTTCCTCTTGCCCCCTCACCCCCCGTGACTTGTCTTGGGGGGCAAGATGAAGAAAAACCCAAACTTAATTTGTTTAAAAAACAAAAATTAAGTCGGATATTGTGAGCGTATATCGTCACAAAACGAAAAATGTTAAAAATCATTAATTTTCAAAGGGGGTATATCATCAACTTTTGAATATTATTTATTATAAATTCTGTAAATTCATCTAGCTGTTCTAGTGTCATAAAGTTTGACATGGTTATTGAGTTTGATGAGGTTATTAAGTTTGAGCTAAGTGCATAAGTACAATAAGCACTATTTATAACTTCTTCTTTTGTTGAAGGACTTATTAGTCTTATATGTTTAGTATATTTTTTTAGCTCTCCATGCGGCTCTTTATTTAATGTTAATATATTTACATAGGTTTTATATAATGGTTCATAATATATTTCTGAATATAATATATATAGTATGTTCATATAATATTATATGATTTAAAGATTATAAGATTATAAGATTATAAGATTATAAGATTATAAGATTATAACTTTATAACTTTATAATATATACAATTACAATGTTAGATGATTTAGAGTTAGACATAGAATTAAATCAGGCATTAGAAGCTAGGACAGACGCTAAAGCTAAGGCTGATGCTAAAGCTAAGGCTAAAGCGGATGCTAGAGCTAGAGCTAAGGCTAGATCTAAAAATAAATTGCTTGGTCAAGGCAGCTATGGATGTGTATATTATCCTGGTATTAGTTGTTCTGGAAAAATAAATAAAAAAAAAATGGTTACAAAATTGCAAGAAATCAGTTTTTATAGTATTAATGAAATTAACACTGGTAAATATATTAAAAAACATATACACAAATATAGTTCTATGTATGCTCCTATTGTTAAATATTGTGTTGTTTCATTTCAAACTATACAAAAATCAGACTTAAACATATTTGACTGTAAAACTCTTTTTCCTGATGATACAAACTCTAATAGTAGTTATTATGATAATGATTATGATTATAACGATTATAAAGACTATATAAAAACTCTTGCCACTGGTTATGAAATTAAATTAAGTGCAAATATTTCTGACAATTTTAAAAGTAAATTACACACTAAATATTATTTAATGTATATGAATTATATAGCAAATAAGACATTCAAAAAATATTTTGAAGCTTATACTCTATATAATGACTATGTTGTTGACTTAATTAAAGCAAGTCTTTATATAATAAAGTCTATTGGACATTTAGTTAGTGTTAATATTATTCATAATGATTTACATGTTAATAATATATTAATTAATTTAAAAAATAATAAGCCTATTATTATTGATTTTGGATTAGCTATGTTTTATACTAAATGCTTTAAGTATCAAAACAAATCTATTAATTTTGAGTATTTAAAATATCTGCTTTTTGATTTTAAAGAAGATCAATATCATATTATATTAGAAAAAAGGTTTATTTCTTTTATAACTAATAATAAATCAAATCAATATAGTGTAAATATAGCTACTAATTTTGTGAAAAATGAATTGACACAATCTATAATTGACATGTTTATTAATGATGCTTATGACTCTATTAGTAAGCAATATGTTATACCTTTTAATAAAGTTGAGTTGGCAGAATATTATAAATCTTTAAAACAATTTTATTATCAGTTTTTGAATAAGAATAAATATCCAAATTATAGTGTTATTATAAGTTATTTATTAAAATTTCTTTTTAAGTATACAGATTTGTATAGTATTGTTTTTGATATTTATTATATAAATAAAGCAACATCATTTGTAAAAGACGAACAAAGAAAAGGAAGAGGAAAAGAAGGAGAAGGAAACTATGAAAAAGATGTTGTGAGAGAAGATATTACGGTTGGTGGGGATGGCATTTATAAAGAAGCAGAAACATATGGTCTAAAATATAGTGGTTCTAAACCATTTTTTGATTTTTTTATGGCCTTATTGAAAAAAAATTTACATCCACAACCATCAATGAGACTACATAGTAGTGAATTAACAAAGATTACTAATTATATTATAGAAATCATAAAACAATCTGAAACTGTTGTTGATATTAATATATTTATTAAAGATTTTGGTGAATTTTTAGTCTCTCAATCAATAAATCCTAAGATTATGCTTACTAAAAAATTTGCCTATTTAGACTTTAGCACAATTCTTAATAATGATGTGTTTGATTTTGTTAAAAAGCACTTTTAATTAGTGTTATTATTGTTATTATTGTTATTATTGTTATTATTGTTATTATTGTTACTACTAAAACTGTTTAATAATATTTCTTGCATCATAAATTCATCCACGCTTATATAATTATTTGGTGAGTTTATTGTATTGTTTAAGTCTTCATCTTCATCTTCATTTTCATTTTCATTTTCATTTTCATTTTCATTTTCATTTTCATTTTCATTTTCATTTTCATTTTCATTTTCATTTTTAATGTTGCTTATTTCTTTATATTCAAATTCATATCTACATATTGGACAAGTGTGTGACTCTTGTTTTAACCATTTTAAAATAGCATCTTTGTTATAGTTGTGTTTACATGGTAGTTTTATGATTTCTTCATTTTCTATAAATTCATAACACATTATTGGACATTCAATATTACTATGTAGCTCATCTTCTTTTTTAAATGTGATGTGTTGTAATTTGTTTAACTCTGTAGTTGCTATAACTTTCTTTTTAGTACTTGTAAAACTAGTGCCTGTAAAACTATTGGTTATAAAGTTTTCAATATATGAGGGGTCGTGTTGTATTCTGTAGGCATACATTATTCTATATGGTAAAGTTAGTTGAAAGTCATAATCATTACTATTGGTAATAAATAATATATTATTTAAATAAGTTAATGCTTCTTCATTACTTAAATGTGTATTAGTATTTTGATTTGTATTTTGATTTGTATTTTGATTTGTATTTTGATTGATTAATGACCTTATATTATTAAAAAAATTTGTATTCATACAATTCTTTTATTATAAGTATATAAGTTTTTTTTATTTTGTTTTTGTTGTTTTTGTTGTTTTTTTTGTTTTTGTTGTTTTTGTTGTTTATTTGTTATTGTTTTTTTGTTACTATAAATATTAAAGAGTTAGTGGATGCAAATGAATTGTTTGGATTAGAAAATATTAAATTAGTCAAACTTGTAAAAGGAGTTAGTTTATAGATTGTAGTGTCTAAGTTTGTAGTGTCTAAGTTTGTAGTGTCTAAGTTTGTATTAGAATTTAGTTCTTCTAATGATTTATTCATCATAAACTGTAATATATATTGAATTTTGTGTTCTTTCAATAGTTCTATACTTTTTAAATATGTTATTATGTCTTTTCTAAGCACTCTATTATTTAGTGTGGCTAGTTTATTTTTCAAAATATGTACTACATTATTATTTTCTAATAATAAAATTAATATACTAATTTTGTTTATAGGTTGTTCAAAATTAGTTATGTCATTTGCCATTTCTGTTTCTATACTCATTTTAATTTATTATTTTAATAATAAAAAATAAATTAAAAAAATTGTTTTAATATATTATTATTTGTGTATATTATATAAATTGTGTATCTTCTTCGCTATAATATTCACTATCATTATCACTTAAGGACGTATTTTTTCTTGAATACATTTTTTCCAAAATGTAATTGTCTTCATCAATCATTTTTTGGATTATTTCTTTATAGTTAATATATGGAGATATATCACCTAATAAGTCATTAAGTTCATCTCTATAATTATTCCAATTGTTTATCATAGCATTCATAGTAGCAGTATAATTTTGTTGTTCTAAGTCTCTCTTTTTTGCTTCATAGTTCTTTGAATAAGTAATAATTACTTTCTTTGTTAGTGGGTCTCTCTTGATTAATGTATAACCAGCATTTAAATAGTCTTCACAAGTAACATTTATTACTTTAGTAGGTTGCTTTACAACTGTTTGTACTAATGTTGAATAACTCATACTTAATATAATGTATTATAAATGTATTATAAATGTTATTATAAATGTTATTATAAATGTTATTATAAATATAATAATAAGCTAATTCAATTTTATTTGGTTTAATTTTATTTGGTTTAATTTTATTTGGTTTAATTTTATGTGGTTTAATTTTATGTAGTATAATATAATATTTATAGTATAATATAATTAATATAATATTTATTATAGTATAATAGACTATAGTATGGCTTCTTATTGTACTAAGAATAATTGTAAAACTAACAATGTTAATAATTATTATGCCTCTGGTGACTCTATGATGAGGAAAAAATATGCTAATAAATTTAAGAAGATTTCTTCAGGTGCTAATGGTTCTTTTTCTTTGAATGGTAATACTTCTCAAACTTATATTGGTAATCCCAATAGTAGTCTTAGAAATGATGTTTTTAGTAATATTTTAGAAAATGATTGTTGTAGTCTTAAACAAACTAATGTTAGTGTAAAAAATTATAAAGCATATATTAATAATAAACTGTTTTGTCATCCACTCAATTCGGCTAACTGTTATAAAAAGGTGAATTATGCGTTAACAGATGTTTCGCTTAATAAGCATTTTAGAAGTGAAAATCGTGACCAATCTAGTCGCACTAATTTACTAAAAACTAAATGTTCGATTGATAGAACAGACTATGTAGATGCTCTTTTAAATAATAAATCGGTTGGTTGCGCATATGAAAAAGTAGCTAGAAATAATGGAACTGCCTCTCGTATTGACTATTTAAAACATTGTAATAATAATGTTAAAGATAATAATATTATTAATGGTTTTACTCCTGATTATGCTATTTATTATAATGATAGCACACTTTATAGGAAAAAAGCCGCATGTAAATTATACAATCCCCCTGATGCTAAAATTATTGCGTGTTGATTAGTTTGTTATTGCTTGCTTGTGATTGCTTGTGATTGCTTGTGATTGCTTGTGATTGCTTGTGATTGCTTGTGATTGCTTGTGATTGCTTGTGATTGATTGCTTGTGATTGATTGCTTGTGATTGATTGCTTGTGATTGCTTGTTGATTTTTATGTGTTTCTAATTTTTTTAGATAATTATTTCCAGTGCTAATATGATATATTGTTAAATTGCTTGGATTACAACTCATAAATGAATTATTTTTATAACTAAAAATAACTCGTTTAATATTTAATTCTATTAAACAGTGTAAGCAATTTTGACAAGGTGTTGAATCTTGTAATTTATTATTTGTATCACAGCGCACTACATAAACTGTTGTTTTTTTGTATAATTTTTTAATATTTTCTAATTCTTTTGTTTGACCATGCGTATGGGCCTTTTATTGAATTAGCATTATGTTTTTTATAACAATGGAACATATTTCTTAATGACGCAATTTCTGCATGGCAAGTGCATGTATTTGAAATAAAATTGTCTTTTGAATAACTACGATAATGGTTATAGCCGCGACCTAATACTTTTCCGTGTGCTACTGCCACTGCTCCGTGGCGCATTAATACTGGTGACTTTAATGCCTCGTTCACAGCACAATTAATAAATGCTAGTTCGTTATTTGAAAGGTTATGCAACATATAATTATAAGTATAATAATTGTTTTAATGCTTTTTGTCAATTTTATTAAAAAAATTGATTGCTAGTTTTTATTAATTTAATTTAATAAAGTATTATGGGTGCTACTATTTCTTATTACTTTCAATCTGCCAGTCTTCAATCACTTATTGATTATATGACGTCTTATGATAGTCTTGCGTATAATGATAATTTAGATGCTAATACTAATGTTGGAACTAATGTTGGAACTAATGTTGGAACTAATGTTGGAACTAATGTTGGAACTACTCCTAATGATTTAACTTATGATACTCATTATAAACTCTTTATTTATATTCATGATTTTCCAGGAATGGAATCTATTAAACAAGAATATAGAACAAATGCGCTAAAACATAATAATGTGGTAGAAGGCTATTTGAAGGCCACCGGTGAACACGCTAATGCTTGTGAAGATGTTTGTTATGACTCGGGTTTTGATTTGTTATGTCCTGAAAATACTATTTGGACTGAAGATATTCCTATTTATATGTTAGACTTTAAAATTTCGTGTGCTATGACATTTAATAATAAACACGTTGGTTATTATTTATATATGCGTTCAAGCACTCCTATTAAAACACCGTTGCGTCTTGCTAACAATGTTGGGATTATTGATTCAGGATATAGGGGGACTATTAGAGCATTATTTGATTATAATACTTTATACTCTAGTTATGAAACGTTTGAATTTGTTAAGTTTAATCGCTACGTTCAACTTACACCGCCAAATATTGGTTGCCCTATGAAAGTGTATATTGTTGATGATTTAAGTATGTTAGGAAAAAAAAATAATAGAAATGAAAATGGTTTTGGTTCTACTGGAAATTGATTTGTGATTTATAAATTATGATTTATTTTGTTAGTCTTTAAAAAAATTGAATTACTATTTTTTTTCTTAATGTTAAGTCTTCATAACTAATAAAGCTAAAGCGAAACTATCTAATGTTCTGCAAAGTTTGCTTTGATGCCTCCAAGTCCGGGCACAATAGCCACAATGTTCGCGATCGTGCTGGGAATGTTGTGTGTCCTATTTTGTTGAACACAAAGTGCCGTGCTTGTGGGTATTTTGGTCATACGACCAAGTATTGCAAGAAGGCCGTTAAGCATGAGCCTAAGCTTGTTGTTTGCGAAGTTGTACCGGTTGTAGTGCCTAGTGTAGTGCCTGTTGTTGGTAAGTTTACTCCAACAAACATGTTTGCTATGCTGGACTCGGATACTGATACTGATAGTGATACTTATGAATGTGACTCGAATGATGGAGAAATGGATTTTGAGAATGATCCAATCATTTGGGGTGTCGGTCTCAAGTCGATGATTGGCAAACGCTGGGCTGATGTTCTTGGATATTAAGCTTAAGCACTATGTTTGTGTTTGTTTGTGTTTGTTTGTGTTTTTTTTTTGATAATTATTTTAAACATAAATGTTTTGTTTAAAATAATAATATCCCAGACGGGACTCGAACCCGCAACTTCCAGATTAGAGGTCTGGCACGCTATCC
>Ga0194124_10003275_pt1 | contig 17163 bp, 12 predicted proteins | sample TA2KigCas0mmetaG_FD_148605 | JGI IMG/M metagenome (GOLD analysis project Ga0194124, IMG submission 148605) | Freshwater microbial communities from Lake Tanganyika, Tanzania - TA2015031 Kigoma Deep Cast 0m | ecosystem: Environmental > Aquatic > Freshwater > Lake | place: Tanzania: Lake...
CCGTCGGCGCCGTACTGGTCGGCAAACAACGCGATGCGCCCGATCAAGGCCATCTCGGTGACCGAGGGCGACGCCTTCAGGAACAGGCGGGCGACGCGGTTCTCGAACAGCAGGTCGGCCAGCGTCTTCGACGGCAAGGTCGAAGCTGCGTAGTCGCGGATAGCGTCGTCGCTGCCCTGGTTGATGCCAAGGATGCCCGGCGCCACCTCGGACAGCTCGTCGGTCATCGGGCGGCCTTGCGGCAGCAAGGACAGGCGCGTCGGCGCGTCGCACTCGAACAAGACCGGTCGCAGCCCAAGGCTGCGGGCGCGCAGCGCGAGGGCCGCCGCCACCACCGACTTGCCGACCCCGCCCTTGCCGGTGACGAACACCATCTGCCGCGACGTCAGGGTCTCGTCCAGCCGCGCGCGCGCGCGCCGCTCGGCGAGGCTGTCGTCGACACCAGCCGCACCGCCGCCCGTGGGGCCACCGGGCGCTGCGGTCGGGGTGGTCATCAGTGGACGCTCACTTCGGAGATGCAGGTGCGGTTCCCCTTGCCCTGCACGATGGCCTTGCCGAGCGTCAGGCGCACCTTCTTTGCCTTCGTCGTGCCATCGAAGAAGACCAGCGTCGTCTTCGCCCACGGACGATCCTTCAGCTTCACCAGGTTGTCGGCGAAGGCCACCGCTGGCGCGTCGAACCTGCCCGGCTCGCGCCGGTTGATGACCGCGGTCTCGCCGCCGTCGAGGCTCAGCTTGAACGTCTCGGGCACGTTGAAGTCACGGAAGGTGGCCTGCGTGTCGACGCAGCCGCCGACGACGCGCACCATGTGGATGGGCGCCGCCTCGTCCAGCTCCAGCTCGATCCACTCGCCGTCACCGTCGCCCTTCGCGTCGTCCTCGACCCAACCGGTGGACAGGTTACGATCGGTAGCGCGTAGGAAATAAGGGCCGCGGTCGATCTCGAGCTCGGGGGGCGGCGGCTCGGCCTCGGCCTTCGGCTTCGTCTTCGCGCGAGGCTCGCTCGGACGCTCGGCCTTCTTGTCACTCTTCTTCTTGACCTTCTTGTCGGCCTTGCCCTCGCCGGCGCCAGGCGCCTCGAGGTCCTCGAGACCAAGCCCTAGCTCGCCGCCACGGGCCTGCTCGGCGCCCTTGTCGCCACCGAGCAGCGCGTTATGCAGCGCCGCCGCTTTCAGCTCCTTCAGCTCGGCGGGCTCGATCCACGCCGATGAGCCTTTGACCGCAACGACATCGTGAGCGGGCAGGAAGTCGTTCAGCCGCTCGCCAGCGCTGGTGAAGGCGGTTCGGTCGGCATCGAAGCGCCAGACCTCCTCGCGCACGCCGGTGAGCAGCTTTACCTCGGCGCCGTCGTCCTTCTTCAGGCGCAGGATCTGCGGCTTGCGCCGGACCAGCACCTCGATGCTGCCGTCGTCGTCGACGTCGGCGAACGACCAGCCGGCTCGGGCCTCGCCGTAGGCGATGATCGACTTGTCACGGTCGACCTCGTCGCGCGCGTCGGCGTTCTTGGCGCGGTGGATGACATTCGTGAACAGCTCGACGACGCGATCGCCGTGGTGGCCGTATACGCGGATGCGCTTGAACTTCTCGTCGGGGGTCTCGTCGTAGGCCTCGAGCACGACCTCGGTCGAGGCCGCCGGCGGCGCCAGCGCCCGGGCCTCGAGGGTGGCGAGCTCGCGGCCGCCGACGGGCGGCAGCACCTGCGCGACGACAGCGCCGGCGGCGTCTTCGCCGAAGACGACCAGCTGCAGGCCTTCCTGGCCGAGAGCGACGCCGACGACGTCCTTCTTGCCGTCGCCGTCTAGGTCGGCTTCGACAGACTTCTTCAGGTCGAGCCCGCGCTTTTTTGCCGCCTCATCGGGGCGCACCTTCGGCTTCTCCTTCGGCTGGGGCGTCAGCAGATCGAAGACATTGGCGGCCGACGACGCCGTCGACCAGAGCAGCAGCAACGCGAAGGCAGACCGGGCGAGCATGTGGCGGAGTCCTAGCACCTTCGTCGTCGTTCTGCGCGGCCGCCGAGGCGACTCCCGCACGACGGGCCGCGGCTCCGCGCGCACCGCGGCTGGGAGTCGCGGGGGCTCAGTCGCCCGTCGCGTCCCCGGCGTAGAACGCGTCGAAGACGTCCTTGTAGCGCTCGTTCACCGCCTTGCGCTTGACCTTCAGCGAGGGCGTCAACAGGTCAGCGCCGGCGCGGCCCTGCTCGTCGGGCTTGTCGCCTACGGTGAAGTCGTGGTCGAGGACCTTGAACCTCTTGACCATCTCGTAGGAGGCCAGCGTCGCGTTCACATCGTGGAAGACCTGCGCGATGGCGGCTTGTACCGCGGGCTGCTGCGACAAGGTCGCGTGTTCACCCGACAAGCCGTGCGTCGCCGCCCACTTCTTCAGGTTCTCTTCGTCCAGAGTCACCACCGCCGACAGGAACTTGCGCTTGTCGCCGTGCACCACGACCTGGCTGACGAGCGAGGAGCGGTTCTTCAGCAGGTTCTCGAGGTTCTGGGGCGCCACGTTCTTGCCGCCGGCGGTGACGATGATGTCTTTCTTGCGATCGGTGATCCGGATGAAGCCGTCGGCGTCGACGACGCCGATATCGCCAGTGTGGAACCAGCCGTCGGCGTCGATGGCCTCCTTCGTGGCGTCCTCACGGTTCCAGTAGCCCTTCATGACGCCGCGCCCGCGGATGAGCAGCTCGCCGTCGGCGGCCACCTTGAACTCGGTGCCCGGCAGGGCGCGCCCGACGGTGCCGATGCGCGCGTCCGCGGGCAGGTTCACCGCCGACGCCGCCGACGTCTCGGTCAGCCCGAAGCCCTCGCAGATCGTGAAGCCGGCGTGCTTGAAGAAGTAGGCGACGTCCTTGCTGAGCGGCGCGCCGCCCGACACGAAGAAGCGCATGCGGCCGCCGAAGCGCTCGCCGAGCTTCCGGTGCAGGCCCTTGAACACGGTCTTCTGGGCGAGGCTCCAGGCGGCGCCGCCGGGCCTACCGCCAGGGCGCGCGAGCTTCGCCGCTTTCTCGCCCTGCGACAGGCCCCACGCCGCCAGCCGGCCCTTGACGCCCGGCTGCGCCAGCGCGCCCGCCGTCGCCGACGCATAGACCTTCTCGAAGATGCGCGGCACCGAGCACATCATCGTCGGCCGCACCTCGCCGAGCTCGTCGACGATCTTCTTCATGTCGCCGGTCCAGAAGGCCATCACGTGCGCCTCCTGGAACCAGATGGTCTCGATGACCTTGGCGAAGACGTGGGCCATCGGCAGGAACAAATACTGCAGGTCATCGGGCGTGATGAGCCGCGTCTTGTGGATGGCCTCGGCCTCGTAGAGCATATTGTCGTGGGTGAGCATCGCCCCCTTGGGCCGCCCCGTCGTCCCCGACGTGTAGATGAGCGTCAGCAGGTCGTCGGGCCCAAGCCCTGCGGAGCGCGCCTTCACGAGCGCCGCGTGTTCCTTCAGGAAGGCCGCGCCGTCAGCGAGAAGCTGCTCCCAGGTCATCTCCCAGCCGCCGGCGGCGTCGACGTCCCCGGTCATCGCGACGACCTTCTTCACGCCGGGCAAGGCGCCCCTGATGCCGCGCAGCTTCTGCAGCTGCGTGGCGTTCTCGGCGAAGACGACGACGGCGCCGGCGTCCTGCAGGATGAACTGCGTGTCGGCGGGCGTCGACGACTGGTACACCGGTACCGTCGTCGCGCCGGCGCCGAGGATGCCCAGATCGGCGAGGATCCACTCGAGCCGGGTGTTCGCGATGACCGAGACCATCTGGCGCGGCTGCACGCCGAGGGTCAAGAGACCGGCGGCGATCTTCGTCGCGGTCGCGTCCATCTCTTCCCAGGTGACGTCGCGCCAGACACCGCCCGACTTGAACTGCGCGGCGACCTTGTCGCGCCGGGTGGCGACGACGTGGGTGAACAGCTCGTGGATGGACTTCGCCATGCAACCTCGGGCAGCGCCGCCCACGACGGCGCTGGGAACGTTCGGAAAAGAATCGCGGCTCGTTACCAAAACGTCCGTCGGCGCGCGACCGCGAGCCGTCGACGTCACCGGCCGGCGCGGCGGGCGTTGTTCGCCCGCACGACGGCGGCGCGGCCGTCCTTGTTCGTCTGGCGCGCGCGGCCGAAGGCGACGGCGTCGCCGGGGACCGCCTCGGTGACGACGGAGCCGGCGGCTACGTAGCTGTCGCGGCCGAGCACGACGGGGGCCACCAGCGTGCTGTTGCTGCCGACGAAGACGCCGTCGTCGATGGTCGTGACGTGCTTGCCGACTCCGTCATAGTTGCAGGTAATCGTGCCCGCCCCGACGTTGACGCCGGCACCGATCACGGCGTCGCCAAGGTAGGCAAGGTGGTTGGCCTTGCTGCCGCGGCCGAGCTTCGTTTTCTTCAGCTCGACGAAGTTGCCGACGTGGGCGTCGTCGCCGACGTCGGCGTCGGGGCGCAGCCGCGCGAACGGCCCCACCGACGCGTTCCTTCCGACCTGCGCCTGCTGGACCAACGAGTAGGCGTGGATCACGGCGCCGTCGTCGATGATGCTGTCGACGATGACGCAGCCGGGCCCCACGGCGACGCCCTCGCCCACCCGGGTGCGGCCGGTGACGATGCAGCGGGGCCCGAGGTCGACATCGGTACCAAAGACGACGTCGGGGCCGATCACGACGCTGCCCGGGTCGTGAACCGTCACCCCGGCCCGCATGGCCTCGTCGACGATCCGACGGCCGACGAAGGCCTCGGCCTCGGCGAGCTGCAGCCGGTCGTTGACGCCGTGGGTGATCGCCCCGTCGACGGCCATCGACGCCACCGTGGCGCCGTCGGCGACGGCGAGCCCGATGACGTCGGTCAGGTACAGCTCGCCAGCGGCGTTGTCGGTGGAGAGCCGCGGCAACGCCGCCCGCAAGAACGCCGCGTCGAAGCAATAGACGCCCGGGTTTACCTCGGTCAGCGCCCGCTGGGCGTCGGTGGCATCCTTCTCCTCGACAATCGCCCGCACGCGATCGCCCCCGTCGCGCACGATCCGGCCGTACCCCCGCGGCGGCACGATGTGCGTCGTCCACAAGGCCACCGCCGCCCGCTGCTCGGCCCGCAACGCCACGAGCTGCGCCAGCGCCGACGACTCGAGGCGCGGGGTGTCGCCGCAGACCACCAGCACGCTGTCGACCTCGGGCGGCAGCGCCGCCAACGCCACCTGCACAGCGTGACCAGTGCCCCGCTGCTCGGCCTGCAGCACGGTGCGCACGCGCGTGCCGTAGCGCGCCGACAGCACCGTCCCGACCGCCTCGGCGCCGTGGCCGACGACGGCGGTGACGTCGTCGCCGACGCCGGCGGCGACGACGGCGTCCACGACCCAGGCCACCATGGGCTTGCCGACCACGGTGTGCAGAACCTTGGGCGTGCGGCTCTTCATGCGGGTGCCCTTGCCGGCGGCGAGGACGACGGTGGCGGTGCGGTGCGTGCTCATGGCCGGCGTTGTACCGCGCTGCGACGCCCGCGGTGCAGCACCCCGGTGGCGACGATGCACCCACGACGGCGGGTTGACCGGACGGACGACCGCGCACTAACAAGCATGCGGCTCCGTCGTCGTCGACGGCGCGCTTCAAAGACCAAGGAGCCCGTGCATGCCGAGCGTCGCAGGCGACAACGAGCTGATGCCGGTCACCGACATCGTGGCGTGGCTGGCGAAGCGGCGCCCGACGGCGACGTTGTCCGTGCGGCGACGCGACGTCGAGAGCCGCTTCTTGATCCGCGAAGGCGCGTGCACGCAGTCGTGGTCCACCGACCCGCGCGAGTACCTCGGCCAGCACCTGATCAACTTCGGCTTCATCAACGAAGACGACCTGCAGCGCGCCTTCGACACGCAAAAAGAGACCCGGGTCCCGCTGGGGCGCGTGCTGGTGATGGTCGAGGCGCTGACGCAGGCGCAGCTGCAGCGCGTGCTGACGTTCAAGACCCGCGAGGGCCTGCTCGAGGCGCTGTGCTGGAACGACGGCAGCTGGCGCGTGACCCCCGGTGTCGACGGCGACCCCGACCTCGACTGTGAGCGTGCGGTCGATCTGCGCGAGGCGTACGCCGAGGCGATGGCGCGCCGCCAGATGTGGGGCGAGATCCGCCGCGTCTTTCCGTCGGACGCCACCCGCTGCGACATGCTCGACGACGGCACGGCGGTGTTGAGCGCGTTCGACCGGCGCCTGCTGGCATTGATGGCCACCGGCAGTACGGTGGGCGAGGCAGCGCTCGAGCTGCGCGCGATGGACTTCCAGACCTACGCGCGCCTGTACGACCTTGCCAACCGCAAGCTGCTGCGGGCGCGGGTGACGACGATGGAGATCTCCATCGACGACCTCGCCCAGCTCGACATCCTGCAGGGCTTTGTCGTCGCCGCCGGACCCGAGGCCGGGGCGGCGGGCGGGGTCGAGGGGCCGCGGGCGTTCGAGCTGGCGCCGCCTGTCACCGCCGACGCGACACCTGTCGTTCCTGGCTCGCTGGCGGTGCTGGCGCCGCCGCCGGCGCGCCCGACGCCGCCCGCGTCCCCGACGTCGTCGGCGCCGGCCACGCCGGACGCGTCGACGGCGACGCCGCCGGCGGCCACCCGCTCGAACGGCCCCACCGGCAGCGTGACGCGCCTGCGGCTGGAGCAGGTCGTCGAGAAACCGGGCGTGGCGGTGCCGGCGGAAGCGACCGACCCCCTGAACGCGCTGCGCGCGGCGCTCGCGGGCCGACACTGGTCCGAGGTGGTCACGCTGGCCCAGCGCATCCTCGAGCACGAGCCGCACAACAGCGAGGCGGTCGCCGCGCTGCGGGCCGCCGACGGACAGCTGCGCCGTGGTCGCGAGGAGACGAGCGAGCACGAGCTGCTGCGCGCCCCGCGGCTGGCGATGCCGCGCGAGCAGATCGCGCAGGCGCATTTGTCGTCGAAGGAGCGCTACGTCCTGTCGCGCGTCGACGGCGCGCGGACGCTGGGGCAGATCGTCGCCGTCAGCCCCATCTCGCGCACCGAGCTTGTCCGCATCGTCGATGGCTTCGTCGCCCGCGGCGTGCTGTCGTACTGAGCCGCCGATCAGCGCCGCGCAGGGTCGGCCCCGACGAAGTTCTCGTCATCGGCTCGTGCGGCGCCATCTTCGGCGGCCTTCAGGACGGCCTGCGTCGCCGGGTCATCGAGCTCGCGCGACGGCACCGGCAGCCAGCGGGATCCATCCCACAATTCGCCGCCGGAGTACTGTGACTTGTAGCTCATGGTACGGGAGCCACTTACCAGATATCCAAGATAGTAATACTGCTTTCCCCAGCGTCGGGTCAGGTCGATCTCCCACAGCGCCGAATAGACGCCGAGGGACAGGTCGCGCAGCGCAGGATCCCAGTAGAAGTAGACCGTGGACACGCCATCGTCGACGACATCGACGATGCCGACGGCGACGAGCGCACCCTGCCGGTCGCGCCACGACAGCTCCCAGGTGTCGGCGACGGTGTCGAGCAGGAAGCGCGCGTACGAATCCTCGTCGGTCTCCTGGCCGTCCTTGTCGTGCTGGTCCTCCTGATAGCGGCGGTAGAGCTGCAGGTGCTCGTCGTCGACGAGCGGAGGGCCGAGCTCGACCTCGAAGAGCCCGTCGCAGCGCTTCTGCACGCGCCGCTGCGAGCGTGACGGCGCGAAGCGGTCGATGGCGATCCGAAAGGGCTGACAGCGTCGACAGCCGGTGCACACCGGGCGGTAGACGAGGGTGCCCGACCGACGCATGCCCAGCAACATCGCCTCGCGGTAGTCGCGCGGACGCAGGCGCCCGGGCAGCGCGTACACCGTGCGCGACGCCCGCTGCTCCTCGGGAAAGTAGGCGCACTCGCCATCGACGACGACGAGCGGTCCGAGGACCGGCAGGCGCGCCGGCGGCGGGATCACGCGGGAACGCGGCGCGCCGGCCACGGCTCAGGGCACCTGCTTCATGAGCGCGAGGTACTCGCGCGCTGGCACGAACCCGGTGATGCTCGGGTGTCGGGGCACGGCGTTGGCGTCATCGAGGTAGCGACCAGTCTTGTCGATGAAGGCGATGGTCGGCAGGCCGACGACGCCGAAGCGCCTCTGCAGCTCGGCGAGCGCCGGCGTCTCGTCGGTGGCGTCGACCTTGATGTTCACGAAGCGCTGCGCCTCGGCGATGACGGCGGCCTCGACGTAGACGAGGTTGTCGAGCTCTTTGCAGGCGATGCACCACTCGGCGCCGAAGTCGATCATCACCGGCTTGCAGTCGCGCCTGGCCTGCGCCACCGCGCGGTCGAACTCGACGAGCGCAGTGGGCTGCGCGCCGACCTTCAGCCAGGTGATCGCCGGCGCCGTCGTCGCGGGGAGCCCCGTCGTCGACGAAGGCGCGACGGCGGCCTCGGCCGCTTGCGCCGGCGCGTTCGTCCAGGCGAGGAAGGCGACGAGCCCGGTGGTGGCCAGCGCGACGCCGCCGCCCTTGCGTAGCTTCTCGACCGGGGACGTGTACTTGAAGCTCAGGTGCAGCGCGCCGAGCACGACGCCGACGATGATGAGCAGCGGGCCGAGCAGCAGGCCGTGGGCACCAAGCGGCGCGAACAGCGACGCCACCGCCGGCAGTCCGATCTGCAGGTAGTACAGGCCGGCGCCGAGCATCAGCAGGCCGAAGACGCTCTTGACCGTCTCCATCCAGCGGCCGGACTTCGGCAGGCGCGCGATGATCTGGGAGAACGTGCCCAGCACGAGGAACGGCAGGCCCATTCCCAGCGCATAGAAGAACATCAGGACTGCGCCCTTCAATACATCGTGTTCACGCGCAATCAGCGTGAGGATGAAAGACAACACCGGCCCGGTGCACGGCGCCGCGATGATCCCGGCGACGAGGCCCATGACGAAGGCGCCCTTGAAGCCGCCGCCGCCGGCCTGCGACAGCCGCGTCTGCAACGCCGACGGCAGCACCAGGCGGAAGGCGCCAAACATGCTCGCCGCCATCACGATGCAGAAGGCCGCGACGCCGATGGTGACCCACGGCGACTGCAGCGCCGACCCGGCGAGCATGCCCGCCGACGCGAACGACACGCCGAGGGCCGTGTACAGGACGACCATCCCGGCGACGTAGGTCGCCGCGAGGAAGAAGCCCTTGCGCGGGCTGCCGGCCTGGCGCGCGCCGAGGATCGACAGCGTGATCGGGATGAGCGGATAGACGCATGGCGACAGCGCCGTCAGCAGACCACCGAGGAGCACGAGCAAGATCGCGAACGACAGGTTCCCCGCCGACAGCGCCCCCCGCAGGCGCGCCTGCAGCGAGCCGTCGTCGGACGCGGCGGCGGTCGTCATCGCCGCGGGGACGTCGGTGCAGCCCGCCCGCGCGCTCGGCGACGTCACGGACGCTGCCGGGGGCGCCGGCGCCGCGCCTTCGACGCCAGCGACAGCGGCCGTCTCGCCGGCAACGACGGCTGGCGGAGGCGGGAGCGCGACGTCGGCCACGGCAGGCACGGCGAACGCAGCAAGGGCGAAGACGAAGACGAGCAGTGGAAGTCGAAGCAACGACATGGGCCTTCCAGGCGGGAGTCCGAGAGAGTGTTGCCGTTCGGGGCCACGACGCCAAGCGGCGATCAAGCGCGGTGAGCATGGCGTCGGTGGTGTAGCGTTTCCTCATGCCCGACGCTCCCGCCTTCGCCGCCCTGCCCGCCGTGCCGCGCAGCACCGGCGAGGTCATCACCGACGCCGTCGACGCCCTGCGGCGCTCGTTCCTCGTCGTGTTCTCCTTCTGCGTCCCGTTCTGCGCCGTCGACCTGCTGTTGCGCGAGGTCACGCAGCACCTGTTGCTGCGGGTGTCGGCGCAGCTGGCCGACGCCGGATCGCCGGATTGGGCCCTGCTGTCGACCGTCGCGTCGAGCTTCCTCGCCGCCGTCGGCGCCGGGCTCGGCTCGTTCGTCGTGCAGCAGCTGCTGTCGACAGGGGTGATGGGCGTGGGCGAGCGGCTGGCCGCCGGACAGCCGGTGAGCGTCGGCGACGCCCTGCGACGGGCCGTGGACCGCGGCGCCACGGTGGTGCTGACCGGCGTGCTCTTCCTGCTCGGCGCCCTGTTCGTCCCGGCGATCACCGCGGCGGTCCCGATCGGCGCCGGCGTCGTCGTCGCCGTCGCCGCCGAGCAGCCGCTGCTGGTGCTGCCCGCGGCGGTCCTCGGCGCGCTGCTGGCGCTCGCCGGCGTGATCGTCGTGACGCTGCGCTGGTCGCTGTACGCCGCCGTCGCCGTCACCGAGGGTCGCTCTGGGTTCGCGGCCCTTCGTCGCTCGGCGGCGCTGACGGCGCCGCGCGGGCTCCCGTTCAGCGAGACGCCGCGGTTCCGTCTGAGCGTGCTGTTCTTGATTGGCCTCGCTCTCGCAAGCACGTTGCAGAGGGGCTTTCTCGTCCCCCGTCTCGCGATCGCCGCGGTCACCGGCTGGTCCTTCGCCGACGGCGCGCTGCCGGGGCTCGCGGCGCTGCCGGTGTGGTTCATGGTGCCTTTGGGCCTGCTCGAGGTGGCCACCAACGCCGCCGTGCTGCCCTTCTCGGCGTTCCTGCTGTGCTTCTTCGCCCTGGACCTGCGCGTGCGCTTCGAGGGCTACGACCTCGGTCGGACGCTGTCGCCGGCCCCGTAACCTGACTCGACGCCGTGACCGGCCCCGCGCTCATCCTGACGCTGCACCTCGTGGCGACGCCGCCGGAGTGGTGCGGCGGCGCGCTGGCCCACCTGGCCGCGTTCGACGGCAGCGACGTCCCCCGCGATCCGGGCCACGGCGGTGCGCTCGAGGCGCTGCTGGCTGCGCTGCCACCGGCCGTCGCACAGCGCGCGCGCGATGATCAAGGCCGCGACGGACGACGCGGCGCCGCCTTCGACGCGGCGCGGACGGCGGTGCACTTCGCGTGCGCAGCGTCCGGCGTCGCCGATGCCCGCGCCGACATCCGTCGGCTCCTCGCCGACCCCCGGTTCGCCGGCGTCCGCGCCGACGAAGACGCGCTCGACCGCCTGCTCGACCGCCTGTGGCGCTTCCTCGAAGAGCTGCTCGAGAGCGAGGTGATGCAGTCCTTCGCCCACAACACCCGGACGCTCTACCTCGCTGCGTTGGCGACGGTGGCAGCTGTCGTCGGCGTGCGGCTGGCGCGTCGCCAGCGGCGCGCCGGCTCTTCGGCGGGGCGCGTCGACGTCGTGCGCGTCGAACGCGAGCGCGCACGCGCGTTCGACAGCTGGCGCACCGAGGCGCTGCAGACGCTCGAGGTCGATCCGCGCCGGGCCGCGCTGCTGCTGCGCGCAGCGCTGCTCGCTCGCGTGGGCGAGGTCGACGCCGAGGCCGTCCGTCCATCACGGACATCATCCGAGATCCTCGCGCGCCTGCGCCCGCGCGTCGCCCCGGCCGTGGCCCCCGCCATCGCCACGGCGCTCGCGCTCTTCGACGCGCTCTTCTACGGGGGCGACGTCGACGGCGCGGCTACCCGCCGTCTGCTGGCCGCCGTCGACGACGCCGTCACGCGGATCGACGGCGCCGCCCGTCCATCGATCGACGGCGCGGCATGAGCACGCCGGTCATCCCCGCCGCCGCCCCCCTCGGGCGCGCGCTGCTCGTCGCGGCGCTCGTCATCGTCGTCGGCGGCGTCGCGCTGCGCGGCGCCGGCGCCGCCGGGCGCGGCGACCCCACCGCCAGCATCGACAACGGCGCCCCGCGCGGCCTGCTCGCCGCGCGCCTGCTCCTCGAGCACGACGGCGTCGCGGTCCGCGCCGCGCGCGTCCTCGGCCCCCTCGCGAGCGCCACCGCCAGCCTCGCCGGCGGCAGCGCCGCGCTGCTCGTGCTCGTACCGCCGCCGGAGCAGGACGGCCTGGCCCCCGACGAGGTCGACGAGCTCCTCACGCTGGCCGGCGGCGGCGCCCGCCTCGTCGTACTGTGCGACGGCGAGCGCCGCCGCACGAAGCGGCTCAAGCCTCTCCTGGCGCGCGTGGGCGTCGACTGTGTCATCGACGACGACGCCGCCACCGTGACGACGGCGCTGCCGCTGGTGCCCGGCCTGCCCGTCGGCGTCCGCCTGCGTGACCGCGCGCGCCTCGCGCTGACCGATGAGCCTGGGCTCGTGCCCCTCGCCGCCGTCGACGGAGTCCCCGTGGTCGTCACGCGCGCCCTCGGTCGCGGCGACGTCGTCGTCCTCGCGAGCGCGAGCAGCCTCGCCAACGACGGCCTCGCCGACGGCGACGGTGCGTCGTGGTTGCGCTGGCTGGCGCAGGGTCGCGCGGTGCTGGTGGACGAGCGGCACCACACCGGCCGGGGCCGCGCCCTCGCCCGGCGGGCGCTGCTCGAGGGCCCCGGCCCGGTGGCCGCGCTCGTCGCCGCCGTGCTGCTCGTGCTCGGCTCGCTGCTGGCGCTGGCCCCGCGCGCCGGCGATCCGCCCGACGACGATGACGTGCTGCCGGTCCCCACCACGAAGACGCGGGTACGCGGGCTCGCCGCCGTGCTGGCGCGCGCGCGGCGCGACGGGCGCCCGGCGGCCCGCGCCCCCTCCACCCACGCCCCGCCGCCCCCTTCGCGCCGAGGACACCGATGAACACACCGACACCGCCCCCGACCCAAGACGATGTCCGCGCCGCCGCCACCACCATCGAGCGATTGCGGGGCGCCCTGCGCGCCACCGTGATCGGACAGGAGCAGGCCCTCGACGACGTGCTCACGGCGCTGCTGGCCGAGGGGCACGTGCTGCTCGAGGGCGTGCCCGGCGTCGCCAAGACGCTGCTGGCGCGCGCGGTCGCCGCCGCCACCGGCCTGCAATTCGCCCGGGTGCAGTTCACTCCCGACCTGATGCCCGCCGACCTGTGCGGCACGCGGGTCTACTCGCCCGAGACCCGCACGTGGGAGGTCCACAAGGGCCCCGTGTTCTGCGAGGTGCTGCTCGCTGACGAGATCAACCGCACGCCGCCCAAGACGCAGGCGGCCCTGCTCGAGGCGATGGAGGAGCGACAGGTCACCCTCGACGGCACGCGGCACGATCTCGGCGCAGCGTTCTTCGTCGTCGCCACGCAGAACCCGCTGGAGTTCGAGGGCACCTATCCGCTGCCCGAGGCCCAGACCGACCGCTTCCTGCTGAAGATCGTCGTCGGCTACCCCGCTCCCGAGGCCGAGCTGGCGCTGCTCGCCGGCGGCGCGCGCCACCGCGCGACGCTGCCCGCCGCCGTCGTCGACCGCGAGACGCTGCGTGCCCTGCAAGGCAGCGCCGCCGCCGTGCGGGTCGACGACAGCGTGCGCCGCTACGTGCTCGACCTGCTGCACGGCACCCGCGCGTCGAACTCGCTACGCCTCGGCGCGTCGCCGCGGGCGGGCCTGATGCTGGTGCGCGCCGCGCAGGCCCGGGCGCTGATGCAGGGGCGCAGCTACGTGCTGCCCGACGACGTCAAGGCGGTCGCGGTGCCGGTGCTGCGCCACCGCCTGGCGCTGTCCACCGACGCCGAACTCGACGGGCTCGACGTCGTGCGCGTGCTGCAGGCGCTGCTCGAAAAGACCGCGGTGCTCGGCGCCGCAGCGACAGCGACGGCGGCGTGACCAGCGCATGATCGAGCCTACCGAACGCACGCTGTGGCTGCTCGCCGGCATCGGCGTCGTCGGGGCGCTGGGTGTCGCCGCGCCGGCGGTGGGGCTGGCGGCGCCGTTCGCCCTCGCCGGGCTGTCGGTCTTCTTCGTGGTCGACGTCGTCCTCGCCCGGACGCCGCGGCTCGTCGACGTCCGGCGACGGCTGCCCGAGCGCTGCACCGAGGGCCGCCCCGCCGAGGTCAGCCTGGTCGTCTCCGCGCCGCGACGGGTGGACCTCCTTGTGACCGACACGCTGCCCGGCGCGTCGGAGCCGTGGTTCGGGGGCCGGGTCGTCGTCGACGCCGGCGACGACGCCGCGCTGTACGCCACACGGACCTTTCCGCGGCGCGGGCGACACGCCGCCGGGCGGATCGCGGTGCGGACCCACGGCCCGCTTGGCCTGGCTCGACGCCGTGAGCGCCGCGTCGTCGACGACGTAGTCGACGTCACGGTGGATCTCGCCTCGGTCGTCGCGCGCGCCGAGCGGCTGGTGCGCGGCGCCGACAGCGAGGGTGCGCGCCGCAAGCGCGCCGTCGAGCGCGGGCGCGAGCTGGACTCGCTGCGCGAGTACCGTCGCGGTGACGACGTCCGGCTCGTGGACTGGAAGGCGACGGCCCGGCGCGGCGGCCTCGTCGTCAAGGAGCTGGTGCCCGAGACCCGGCAGGACATCGTGATCGTGCTCGACGCCGGGCGGCAGCTGTGCGGCCGTCAGGAGCCCGACCCGGGCGGCAGCCACGGCAATGGCGTCGCGGAGGGCGACGGCGAGGGGATCGACCGCTTCGTCCTCGCCGAGCAGGCCGCGCTCGTGCTTGCCGCGGCCGCGCTGCACAAGGGCGACCGCGCGGGCTTGCTGGCGCTGGCCGACGACGTGCTCGCCTTCGTGCCACCCCTCGAAGGCCGCGCGCAGCTGAAGCGCATCGCCGACGCCACCGCCGGACTGCAGGCCGTCGCCGTCGAGCCCGCGTACCAGCAGCTGCCGGCCTTCCTCGGCGCGCGCCTGAAGCGGCGTGGGATGGTGTGCGTGGTCACTGACGTCGTCGACGAGGCCGCCGCGCGCGCGCTGGCGCAGGGTCTGGCCCCCCTGCGCGGCCGCCATATCGTCGTCGTCGTGGCGCTGGCCGATCCGGCGCTGCCGCGGCTGGCCCATGGCGCGCCCGACCCTGCCGATCCCCTCGGCGCGCTCGTGCCGGAGGCCGCCGAGCGCCTGCTCGGACACCGTCGGCGGGCCCTGGCGGCGCTCGAGGCGGTCGGAGCCGTCGTCGTCGATGCCCCCGGCGCCCGAGCCGCCGCCGCCGCCGTCGACGCCTATCTGGCGCTGAAGGCCCAGGGGCGCCTGTAGCCGCGCCTCGCGGTCCCCGGTGGTCTGCTGGGGTCCTGTGAGGTCGCTCCCGCCGGCCCGGCGACGGCGACCTGACGGCGTCTCGCAACTTGCGCGCCGGGTGGCGGCGGGGCAGAAACTTTCCGAACCCGTTCACAGGAGAACTCCATGAAGAAGATGTCCCGCCTGCTCGCCGTCGCCGCCGTCTCGACCCTTGCCGCCCTCACCGCCGCCGCCGACTGCCTCGGTGGTGGTGGCGAGATCCTCGAGTGCGTCACCGCGAACGATTGCTCCGACGAAGCCGTGAACACCGCGTGCGACACGTCCTCCGACCCTGGCCTCTGTGTCGAGCCGACCTGCGCCGAGACCGTCGACTGCCAGCTGTCCGCCACGTCGCCCGACTCGCCGATCGTCGCCTCGGGGGGTGACGGCTGCGACGACGGCGAGGTCGAGTTCGAGGGCTTCGTCGCCGACGAGACCTTCTGCGGCGTCTCGCCGGAGCCCGGCGTGTTCGAGTGCTCGGAGATCGACGCCATCGAGGCCGATGCCACCGGCGCCGACGGCAGCGCCGTCACCGTGTGCGTCATCGAAAGCTCGGACTGCATCGAGGGCGTGTGCGGCGCCGCCGAGTGAGCCTGCGTCGTCCCCACTGAGGACGACGACGAAGGGCCCCGCGAGGGGCCCTTCGTCTTGACGGTCCGGCGCTCGGCGCCGGCCTCCCGTGCGCCCGCAGGAGCTCACAGGCTGTGGTGAAAACGCCGGCGGCGTTTGACCCCAGCCTGCTCTCCCTCTGGCAGGTCTGTTCCAGACCCGCCCCCCGTCGAGCAAAGCTCGACGGGGCCCGCAAGACGCAGCCCTCGCCGAAAGCGGCCTTCGGCCATCTTCACCGCAGGCTGCTAAGCGCCCTCGCCGACGAAGACGCCGACGAGGCTGGCGTCCTGGCGGATCCAGCCCGGCGTACCGGGCATGCCGGTGAACAGGTCGCCGCGACCGCCGACGTACAGGTCGAACAACGGCAGGCGGTAGCGCACCTCGCCAGAGAACAGGACATCGGGCTGCAGCAGGCCGGCCTCGCCGCGCACCCGCCACTTCACCCGCTCGTCGAACAGCAGGCCGCCCAGCGCGCCGCCGACGGCGAGGCGATGGACACGCCGGGTGGGCCCGACGCTCTCGTTCGTCGACCGCGGCTCTTGCAGCAGGGGCTCGACACCCCACAGGCGGGCGCCGGTGGGCACGCCGTCCCAGGCGACGTCGAAGAGCTCGAGGCTGCCGTCGATGGCGGGGCCGAGCTGGCCCTCGACCGCGAGCGCGGCCTGCCACAGGTCCAGCGGCAGCGAACGCAGGCCGCCCTGGTCGACGATCAGGGCGGTCTTGCCACCCTGCCCGGCGAGGCGCGGCCACAGCACCGCCTCGGCGCGGACGACGACGAGCCCGAAAACCCACGACGCATCCACGCCGAACGTCGTCGTCCGCGCGTAGGAGAGCGCCCCGCGACCGCCGACGCAGGACAGCGCCACCTCGCCGGGGCACGGCGACGGCGGCGGCGTCGGGGCGAAGCCGGCGATCACCATCGCCTCGCCGGCGAGCGCCTGCGCGACGGCGGGCGACAACGAAAGCGTCGGCGTCTCGTCGAACTGCCAGGCGACGCTGCCGGTGATGTCCACGTCGCCGACGCGACGCCACGCGCGCGCGGCGAGGGTGGCCGCCCCGAGCACGGCCTTGCCCCGCAGCCGGCTGGTGTCGTCGTCGCCGAGCAGGCCGTGGGCGGCGCCCGGCGCCCGCACCAGCGCCGTCTGGTAGCGCCCCAGGCGCAGCCCGCCCTGGTTGATGGCGGCCAGCGAGCCCTCGGTCGGGTCGTAGGAGACGAACGCGACGCCCTCGACGCCGAGCTCGCCGAGCGCGCCCTTCACCTGGGCGCCGAGCTGCGGTTGGCGCTGCCGGGCGGCGTCGGGAAACGGCGGCCCGCGGCGCAGATCGGGGGGCTGCAGGCGGTCACCAAACGCCGTCCCCAGCGTCCGGCCCCACGGCACCACCATGCGGCCGAGGTTGACGGTGGCGCGATCGACGTTGATGCGCGCGTACAGCTCGTAGAGGTCGGCGTAGATCCACGCCCGCCCCGTCGGCGTGGCGTCGACGCCCGCCCTCGCCAGCGCCGTGCCGTAGAACCGCAGGTTCGGCTGGGGCAACAGCCAGCTCTCGAGCGCGACGCCGCCCTGCAGGCGCCACGGGCCGTCTTCCGGGTCGGTCAGCTGCACTGCGGCGAAGACGTCGCTGTCGGTGGCGACGTGCCAGGTCTCCCAGAGACGGCCGAGCGGGCC
>Ga0194124_10003277_pt1 | contig 17158 bp, 17 predicted proteins | sample TA2KigCas0mmetaG_FD_148605 | JGI IMG/M metagenome (GOLD analysis project Ga0194124, IMG submission 148605) | Freshwater microbial communities from Lake Tanganyika, Tanzania - TA2015031 Kigoma Deep Cast 0m | ecosystem: Environmental > Aquatic > Freshwater > Lake | place: Tanzania: Lake...
GCAGCAGCAGATGCTACAAGCAAGGCTAACGCTGCACAAGCAGCAGCAATTGCTCATGCAGATGCACTCACAACAGCAGATGTAGAAGAAAATACAAACTTGTATTACACTGCTGCTCGTGCAAAAGGAGAAGCAGCAACGCTTCTTGCAAATGCAATAAAAACAAACATTGTAATTACTAAAGATGGTTCAGACAATCTTACAATTACCGCAGAAAACGGTGTTGCAGATTCTGATACTGACGATCTTGTTGAAGGTACTTCAAACCTATACTTCACAGATGCTCGTGCAGTATCTGCTCTTGAGGCAGTCACACCAGACTTCCCTGCAGTAGAAATTGCATCTGTAGCAAAGCAGGTAGCAGCAGAAGCATCTGTTGCAACTGCAAGCACAAACACAGCAGTGTCATGGGCTAAGGCTTCATATCGCTCTGCTGAATTTTTGGTTAAGATTGCCAATGGAACTCACACAGAAGTTTCAAAGGTTATTTTGACACTTGACACATCAGACAATGTTGCTATCACAGAATACGCAATGGTTGGAACAAATGGTTCTCTTGGATCAGTTTCAGCAGATGTTTCTGGCAACGATGTTCGTCTTCGTGTCACTACCGCTAACAACAACTCAACAGTTGCTGCTATCGGAACGCTTTTAAAGTAATAAAATAAATAAAAAGAGGGAGTGGTAATCTTGGCAACAGTCAACAAGGACTTCAAGGTTAAAAATGGACTTATCGTCGCAAGTGGCGGTGAGTTTGGCGGGACGGTAGTTGTAGCAGATCCTACACTATCAACCCATGCTGCTACTAAAGCATATGTAGATTCAGTAGTAGGCAGTATGACAACTGGGGCTACCGCTCCCTCTACACCAGATAATGGTGATTTATGGTTTGACACATTAACATCAAGAGTTAATGTTTATTATTCTGGATCATGGATTACTCTTGCAGCAATTGATGATACATTAAATCTTCCACAGCATATTCACGATACTGCTATCGATGGAACTGGTTTTATAGTGTCTCAGTTTGTAAGCGGAGGTAGTTTTAATGACCCACAGGGTTCTCCAGTAGATGGGGGATCCTACAATACCAACTCGTGGACAGTAGTCTATGACGGCGGTAGCGCAGTAGATAACTTCAATTAAAAACTGATGTTATAATAAGCACAGAAATAAAATGGTAGAAATACCACAAGGAGAGATAAATGGCAACAAGAATGCAACAGCGCAGAGGAACCGCAGCACAGTGGTCTGGCGCAAACCCAATTTTGGCAGCAGGTGAAATCGGTTTTGAAACCGACACAAGTAAATTTAAAATAGGTAACGGATCATCTACATGGTCTGCCCTAAACTATTATGTGGACGCAAATGCGATCCTTGACGGTGCACCAGGTGTACTAGATACTCTAAACGAACTTGCAGCAGCCTTGGGTGACGATCCAGAATTTATCACTACTGTTGCAACAAATCTCTCAACTCACGCAGCAGATACCTCAGATGTGCACGGTATCGCAAATACAGCAAACTTAGCAACACTTAATGATCTATCCGAGGCAATATCTAACGCAGAAGTTGATCAATCAACTCTTGCTGGCGTTGGACTTGATTGGAATGCAGGTACAGAACAGTTTGATATTGATGATACTGTTGTTACTCTTACAGGTACACAGTCATTAACCAATAAAACATTAAATGCAGCAGATCTTGGTTCAAGTTCAATAGCAACTACTCAAGATGGTGCTGATTCATCAACAAAAATTGCCACGACTGCATTCGTACAACAAAGAGTTTCTGCAGTTGTTGCAGGAGCACCAGAATTATTAAATACATTAAACGAACTTTCTATTGCCCCAAATTTTTCAGCAACTATAACTGAATTAGTTGGACAAAAACTTGTTAAGGCTGGCGACACAATGACAGGATTTTTAACCTTGTCAGGTGCTCCAGTAAGTGACTTACACGCTGCCACAAAGTTGTATGTAGATACTAAGTCTAGTACAGAAGCAACTGGTGCCGTCAGCGCTCACACAATATCATCTACTAACGTACATGGTATCGCTGATGTGGGAGAACTTGCAACAAAGTCTTATGCAGACAACGCTGCTACTACAGCAGCAACTGGTGCCATAAGCGATCACACAGTATTATCTACTAACGTACATGGTATCGCTAATGTGGAAGAACTTGCAACAAAGGCTTATGCAGATAGTTCATCGACTGCAGCAGCAACATCAGCAACAGAAACCCATAGATTAGATACAACAAACGTACATGGAATTGTTGATACAGCAAACGTTGTTCTTACAGACGATGCTCGTTTGTCAGATACAAGAACACCAACCGATAATACAGTGTCAACAGACAAGATTGTTAATTCTTCAGTAACTGCAGTAAAACTTGCTGGAGATTCTGTGACAACTGCAAAGATTGAAGATGGTGCAGTGACCTCTGCTAAGATTGCAGATGGAGCAATTGTAAATGCTGATATTAATGATTCAGCAGCAATTGCATGGACTAAACTTGCTTCTTCTTCAACTATTTCTGAAACAGAACTTGGATATCTTGATGGGGTATCATCTAACATTCAGACTCAGTTTACTGGAGTAACTGCTGCAATTGCAACAGCAAAGGCTGAGGCTATCGCAGATGCGACATCACAAGTAAATGCAATTCTTGCAAGTGCTCCAGCAGCACTCGACACACTTGATGAACTTGCTGCAGCCCTTGGAGATGATGCAAACTTTGCATCTTCTGTAACAACAAGCCTTGAACTAAAGGTTGATTCAATAACCCCAATTGTTCAAAAGACAGCATCATACACAATGTCATCACTAACTGAAAGAGATGATTTAATTGAAATGAACTCTTCCTCAGCACTTACGCTGACAATTCCAACAAATGAATCAGTTGCCTTCCCAGTTGGAACATCTTTTGATGTTCTTCAAACTGGCTCAGGACAAGTAACAATTGCTGGAGCATCAGGAGTTACTGTTAACGCAACACCAGGTCTAAAGTTAAGAACTCAATATTCTTCTGCAACTTGTTTCAAGAGAGCAGAAAATCTATGGGTTGTTTACGGCGACTTGACAGCGTAGTAAAAATTTAATAGAAACTAGGAGATAGAATGGCAAAGAAACGAGTAGGTAGAAAGTCTCAGGCATCAAATGACTTTTTGGAGCCATTAACGCCGACGATTACTAGCGCTACAAACGTAGGATCAGGTCGTGCATTTAATGATGGAGCAGTAACTGTTGCATTTTCTTTACCTGCGTTATCTCCAAATGCAACATCTTTTACAGTAACAGCAAGCACTGGTCAGACAGCATCTGGAGCATCATCTCCAATTACTGTAACTGGAATTGCTTCAGCAGCAACGCCCACATTTACAGTAACAGCAACTAACGCAGCAGGAACCTCTGCTGCTTCTGCTGCATCTTCTGCAGTGACAGTATCAACTGTTCCTGGTGTTCCAACAAGCGTTTCTGCATCTGCATTATCAGCAAACACAAATAGAATATCCTGGACACCAGGCGCTAATGGTGGTTCCGCACTAAGTTCATATACAATTACTGGTTCTGATGGATCTAATTACACAGGTATTTCTGGTTCTGCTTCAAGTTATGATGCCGATGACCCAGGACAAAATCCAGGATTTTTCTGGTTCTGCTTCAAGTTATGATGCCGATGACCCAGGACAAAATCCAGGATCACAGACATATACAATTGTTGCTATAAATGCTAATGGTTCTTCTACTAGCGCTACAACTAACAACGTTAATACCACTCCGCCATTTTTCCCATTCTTTCCACCGTTCTTTCCATTCTTTCCGTTTTTCCCATTCTTCCCCCCATTTTTCCCATTCTTCCCATTCTTCCCATTCTTTCCACCATTCTTCCCGTTCTTCCCATTCTTCCCATTCTTCCCACCATTCTTCCCATTCTTCCCATTCTTCCCGTTCTTCCCACCATTCTTCCCATTCTTCCCATTCTTCCCGTTCTTCCCACCTTCTTTCGGTCCGTCCTTCCCATTCTTCCCACCTAGTTCTTCCCACCTTCTTTCGGTCCGTCCTTCCCATTCTTCCCACCTAGTTTCCCACCAGCAGGAGGATGCTACTGTGGATATTGCTGGAGATGTGGTACATGTTGTCCAGGAAGATCATGTCACTGTTAAAATTAGTGAGGGTGTATGAAAATATGCCCTCATTAAACAACATATGCTATAATAATAAAAGTACTAAAGGAGATTATTTATGTATGCAGTAGTAGTTGGAGGTAATGGAATATATGATGTTATTTCATTATTCAATCACATAAGAGAAGACGTCGTAAATAATTTAGATACGGCATACGCAACTGGTTTGCCTATTACATCAATAGATGCAAGTGCACACAAGCAATCAGCATTATATGGAGCAACCTTTGATGGTTCTGCATTTTCTGGTGGAGTCAGTGGTCCAAACTTACTAAAGGCAACACAAGAAGAATTAGATTCTTTTAATTTATATGCATTTTTATCTGATAGTGTTGTTGTTGCAAGAATTGCGGTGCCTGTAGATAGTCCAAAAGCAGAAATGTTCAGTGCAGCAAATGCTACAGGAATGTCTTTAATTAAAGTTCCTGAAGATCAGGCTGTTTATGTAGGACAATCATACAACTGGGATGGTACTTCTTTTAGTTCAGTAGAATAATTTTAACTTTGAAAGGTTAGTCATATGGAAGTTTATGATGAAAACCAGAATCCCTGGTTTACAAAAGATCGCTCAGAAACTGCATCAAACAGATATCCTACAAAAACTTTACCAAACGGTATTGTTGTAGAAAATCCAGGACTTGGACTAAATATTTATAGAAACGTGTTTAATAAGGACGATGCCGACAGATATATTCAAATACTTGAATCAAATTTAAATGGAAATTTATTTAAGCAGGATGGCACCCAAAGATATAGATGGTCTGAGGCACAAGTAACAAACTCAACAACTCCAATCAAAAGAGCAAGAGATGCTGTAGATTTTAAATATAAACAAGAAAATCTTGGACCACGAGATGCATCTAATGCTGAACTTATTGATTTGCATGAAGAGATTTATCAAAAATTAAAATTTTGCATAGATGATTATGCACGTTATTGGGGAATTAATGTTGTCTATTATGAAGCCTTTAATTTTGTAAAATATGAAGGTGAAGGCAAACACTTTAATATACACGCAGATCACGGTCCTGCTTACAATGCAACTGTATCTGCTGTTATATACATCAATGATGATTATGAGGGCGGAGAAATACAATTTCCAAGACTAGACGGCTACACTCTTATTCCAAAAGTTGGAGATATTGCCGTTTTCCCATCTAACTACATTTATGAGCATGCATCTCTTCCAATGAAGAGCGGTACAAAGTATTGTGTCGTAATCATGACTGATATTAATGAGTTAGGTCATAAAGATGGGCGATGAGTACAATAAATTATTTTTTAAAACATATCGACCATGGTTAACAAAAGATAGTAAATCCGCTCCAACTCCTACGCAAAAAGAAATACCAGATTGGTATAAAGATGCAGATAGATTTGCAAAAATGTCAAATGGAGAATATTACAGAGCACCAAAAGAGGTTTGTCCATTTCCAAAACCTGGAACCACCGATGATTACGGAATGATTCCAACATGGAAAGCATGTCCAGCAATTTTAGATGCTTTTATAACAGGCTATGTTTTTAAAACTCCATGTGATCTTGTGTTTACTAAAAACAGTCACAATTCGTTAGATCTTAAAATAGATAACGTAATGTATAAAGATTTTTGTGTATCTAGGCCACCAATGCCTCAGTTTAAACATCCTCAAGGATATTATAAAGATCATTTTGCCTGGATGCCAGACTGGGGAGTGAGACTGCCCGAAGGATATAGTGCATTATTTATGACACCAATGAATAGGTTCGATCTACCCTTTATGAATACTACTGGCGTGGTTGACTCAGACAAGGTTGAATTGCTTGGCAGTTTTCCATTTTTTATTATTGATGGGTGGGAAGGAACTATCCCAGCGGGAACGCCATATTTACAAATTCTTCCATTTAAAAGAGAAAATTGGGAGCATGAACTTGATATTTTAGATTCATCAACAGTATATGCTAAAATAGTAGATAACGCAAATATTTATCGTCAGCCAGATGGCGGGGTATATAAAGATAAAGTTTGGACAAGAAGAGAATATAAGTAAAAGGAGATACTATGTCAACTTGGACAGAAAAAGAAAACCTTGGAAATGGAATAACTTGTTATAGAGGTGTCATTAAAAAAGAATTTGATGTAATTAACAGACTAGAGAGTACTCTTGGTTCTGTTGCTGGATATGGAGAGTTATCTTCAAAAAGAGGGTAAAAGGTACCACTGGATGCCAGCATATGTTGGATATCAGCAGTTGATGCCAGACTATAGGGACTGTGTTGATTTTAAATTTAAAAAGACCGACATTGAGCCAGACAAAAGCGAGGACTCCCTAAAACTACAGGCACTGTGGCAAGACGTTTATGATGCTCAGGCAGTTGCTGTTGAAGATTATAGAAGAGATTATAACATTATGCCTTTGAAATATTGGGAGGCATTTAATTTTATAAAGTATGGTTCAGGTCAGCACTTTAAAGAACACCATGATCATGGATACTCCTATAATTGCACAGTTTCATTGGTTGCCTATGTTAATGATGATTATGATGGCGGAGAGTTATTTTTTAGATTGCAAAATTTAAATATTAAGCCAAAGGCTGGCGATCTATATGTTTTCCCATCAAACTATATGTATCCACATCAAGCAATGCCAGTGCATTCTGGAACTAAGTATTCTATTGTTACAATGCTTGATTATAGCAAAAAGTATCATACCCCAGACATGTATGATCCAAAATGGGAAAAGGAATAATGTTTAATATATCTGTAGAAAAAATGCAGGGCGGTATTTTTAAAATTGAGCCAATGTCTATTAAAAGAGATTGGATGGATTTAACATCAGAGAAACATGCATATAGATGTTTTCCAGTAACTCAAGCCAACGTAGTTGGTTGGAATATTTCTTGTATTGAAGATATAGTTTTTACCTGGGATGGAGTTAATGATCAAACAGATCAACATGTTAAGATTACTGGTCCAGAAGGCTCGTATTCTGGCAGAGGTCAGTCATCTATAAGTTTAAACACTGGATTAGTTTTTAGAACAGATCCAGATATAAGCATTTTAACTATTAATCCAGTTAATTATTTTAATGATGATTTTGAAACAATGTCTAATTTAATAAGCACATCTTTTTATGATAATCCATTACCTTTAGCACTTAAGGCAAAAAAAGCAAATCAAGAAACTATTATAAAGGCTAAAACACCAATTGCAACAATTATTCCTATTTCTTTAACTAGCCTTAATAATACAACTATTGAGATTGTAGCCTACAGTGACCCAGATCGAAAGAGAGAACGAGCCAACATAAACTATGGTAATGCAGCACAAGTTATAAATTCATCTGGTGAGTGGACAGATTGGTATCGTGAGGGAATAGATGAAAAAGGTAACTTGATAGGATCTCATGAAGTTAAAACATTAAAGTTAGATGTAGTAGATAGGTCAAATTTATAATGAGCGATCATTTAAAATCAAACCATACAGACATAGTAAATGAATATATTGCTAATGCAAAAGCACAAAAGGTAAATCATTATATTGTTACTGTATCTAGAGACGGAGAATTTCCTGTGCGATCTATTATTTCTTATGATAATGTTGTTGATGCAGTATCAGGATATGAAATGTATCAGGATGCTGGATTTGCAAAATCTTATCTTACCGTATCTTTGTATGAGCCATCAGGAAAGGTAAATACAAAAGTATTAAAAAGAAATCAGGCTGGTGATCCATCTTTTGTAAGGCAAAATTATATAGATGTTACCAATGCATTGTTACAAATTAAAAACAAATTATCTGAAAAAGATTTTGAGACTTTGTGCACCAACATAGGTACATCTTTTGGCAAGGATAATTGGAGATTTAATATTGAACGGTTTTTTGATAATTTAGGGATAGGATCAACCATACAGGGATAATGTATCCTATGGTATAATTTAAATATGAATCCACAAGAAGCCATAACCGTAGTAAGAAAACCGTCACTTACCCCTTCAGGATTTTTTGGAAGTGGCTCAGAAAATATAGTTGAATTAGAAAATTTTATGACATTAGAAGAAGTTGATTTTTTAGATAAGGCAGCAAGAAATATAACTATATGGGATGTTACCGAAAGCCATAAAAATGAAAACGGTACTGTAATTTATGATGCAGAATATTGGAAGGATAGGGTTGCAAGCGCACCGTCTCTTAACCAAAATGATCCATATATTGTTCCAGTTATAGTTCGTTTATTTAATAGACTGCAGCCAGTAATTGAAAAATTTTTTAGTGTAAAAGTTAAATCAACAGGACAGAGTATAGTAAAGTGGAACCCAGGACAATTCCAAATGCCTCATGCAGACAAAGAATTACACTCAGGTCCAGATGCTGGAACGTCTAATGATTTTCCAAATTATGATATATCAAGTTTATTTTATATCAATGATGATTATGAAGGTGGAGAGTTATACTTTCCAAATCAAGGTATACAGTTTAAACCAAAGCGTGGCTCTGCATATTTTTTCCCAGGAGACATGAACTATGTTCACGGAGTTACTAAAATTAAAAGTGGACTACGATATACTTGTCCATTTTTTTGGGAAATTTTAGAACATACTGGAGAAGTTAAACCAGACTTTAGTACAAAATATCATAGAATTTTTCCTGACGATAAGTCAATAAGTGCTTGGGATCCAGACAATGGGATTAGGAGTTAGCAAATGAACCTAGAAAATAAAAATAGATTAACAAAAGATATAGTTGTTTATGAAAATTTTATTAATGCTGATACTGCTGCAAAACTTGTAAAAGTTTTAGATAAACACGCAGAACTTGGGTTGATTACCTGGATGCCTATATCTTTCTATGAGTCTTATTCTTCAGTCCTGCCACAAGACAATGATGAGCATGTAGAAAATGAAGGATTGCCAAGCGATATATTTTCACAAATAAAGCAAGGAATCATTAATGCTGTTGCAAGCGTTCATGACCTTGATCCTAAGATAATTTCTCAAATTGGGTATCATACTCAGAAATGGGAGCCAGGTGCCTATGCAAGGATTCACTCAGACAACACAGACGAGCATGGAAATTCTGGCGCATTTACTAGAAGCAGATATGCTGCTTTCTTATATTTAAATGATAATTTTGAAGGAGGACTATTACAATTTCCAGAACAAGAATTAAGTATTAAACCAAAGGTCGGTATGCTTGCTGCATTTGATGGGGGATTTAATAATATGCACGAAGTAACACTAATAGAAAGTGGAGTTAGATATACCATTGGTTCGTTCTGGGATGATAGAGAAGAAGATGCATACTCACAAGAGTTAAGAGACGCATGGGCATTAGAAATGAAAGAAACAAGAGCAAAGCAAGAAGTAGAAAGAGCACAATGGCAAGAGTTATTGAAAAAGGGATATAAAATAGATCAAGAAGGTAAACAATATAGGGTGGAACAATAATATGCTATTTCTAGAACAAGAGTTTAAAGATAATGGATTTGAAGCAGAATCAACTTTTGAAGAAGTTCTTCTTGTTCGTAATTTTGCATCTAAAGATGAATTAAGTATGATACTTGATATTATTGAAAAAACACCCAACGATATTTGGTTTGAAGCATACAGAGCAAGTCTTGCTAGATTTTGTTTAGAAAAATTTGGTAGAGATGATGTAGAAAATTTAGTTGCAGAAGGCAAATATGAAATTACTAAAGATTGGGATGATAAAAATCTTGATATTAGTCATAGCCCAGCATCTCGTCAATTGCAAGATAAAATGCATAAATTAATTGCAATAAATCATCCAGACTTAGAGTTAACTGGTTTTGCAACATTGCAAAGAATGCAAGAAGGCGTACAGTTAAAATCTCATACAGATCAACATACTGATCCGTCTATTAGATATGCTGCTATACTATACCTCAATGATGACTATACAGACGGCACTCTATTTTTTAAAAATAAAGATATAGATTTACGTCCAAAGCCAGGAGAACTTCTTGTATTTCCAGGAAACGAAGAATACGAGCATGGAGTAAGGCATGTTGGTCCAGGACCAATAAGATACGTTCTTGTCGGTTTCATAAAAGTTAAAGGCTTTTATGAAAATAATAAATACTAAAGGAGTAATTATGAAGAAAGAAATATTAGAAGAAAAAGTTTACTATTACACAGATGTAATTGCAGATCCATATAAACTGGTTGATGCAATAGAAAAAGATAACCAGGATCCTTGGGGTGAATGGATGGCATGTAGTGGAAAGCATTATGTTTATGGTACAGATAAAAATATCTCCAACTCCGAAGGTGTTGATGAAAAAAATGATTACATATATAAGACATTGCAAAAAGCATTTGATGATGTAGCAAGAGATTATGCAAAATCACAGGGTATAACAGAAGAGCCAAAGTTATTCCCAGTGTATCCAATTAAAAAGTATAGTGCGGGTACATTTATGGGAGCACATTTTGATCAACAGGAGGGCGATGGAAGACTTAAAGTTTCTTTTGTTATGTATCTTAATGATGACTACGAAGGCGGAGAAATATCATTTACCCTAAGAGATCCAAATGGTCCAATTCAAGGTGGGGCTCCAGAATCTGATTTCTCAAAGGCTTTGCCTTCAACATTTAATTTTTATGTAAAGCCAAAAGCAGGAAGCATAATTGTGTTTCCTCCATCACCACCGTATCATCATACAGCGCACTTAGTTAAAAGTGGCTATAAGTATATGATTCCACAACATTGGATTCACTAAACATTCAACCTCAATAATAACATTAGAGTTTTATAAAAATAAAAACTCTGGTATACTTTGACAGTAACGGTTTTCAATTAGGAGAAATACATGTCTGATTTTTTTAGTTTTCGTTTGTCTGAAGAGTTCATAAATGAGTATAAAACAAAAGAACCCCCATTCGGATTTACAGATGCAGGTGGTAATTCATTAGGAGAGATTACATTTATTCGTACCTACTCCCGTATGAAGGAAGACGGAACTAAAGAAAGATGGCATGAGGTTTGTCGTAGAGTAATCGAGGGTATGTATTCGGCTCAAAAGAATCATGCTAAAGAAAACAGGCTACCTTGGAATGATTATAAAGCACAGGCTTCTGCAAAAGAGGCATATCAGCGTTTATTTGAGTTAAAGTGGACACCACCAGGACGAGGCCTATGGTCCTTTGGCACGGCACTTACAATGGAAAAGAAAAATTCAGCAGCATTACAAAATTGCGCTATGGTATCTACAAAAGACATAGATAGAAACGATCCAGGCACATTATTTGGTTGGATTATGGATGCCCTTATGATGGGGGTAGGCGTAGGGTTTGATACTGTCGGGGCAGAAAAACATTTGCCCATTTATGACCCTACAGAACCACCACAGACGTATGAAATCCCAGATACTCGTGAAGGCTGGGTAGAGTCTGTTAGATTGCTCATTAATTCATTTTTAAAGCCTAACATGTATATCCAGGAGTTTAACTATGACCTTATTAGGCCTTTAGGTGCCCCTATTAAAGGTTTTGGAGGCACTGCAAGCGGTCCTGCACCACTCATACAACTTCACAAGCAGATAAAGGCTGTAATCGGCGGTAGAGCAGGAGAAGTCTTTGACTCTCGTGCAATAGTAGATGTAGTTAATCTTATTGGTACCTGTGTGGTATCAGGAAATGTTAGACGATCCGCAACCCTGGCTTTAGGCAGTGCTCAGGATGAAGATTTTATGAATCTTAAAAACGCTGAGATTTTTCCAGAAAGAAATTCGTTTGATTCCGAAAAACCAGGTTGGGCCTGGATGTCTAATAACTCTGTTTCTGCGACGGTAGGTACAAAGTACGAAGACTATATAGATCTAATCGCCAATAACGGAGAACCTGGTTTTATATGGTTAGATGTGGCAAGGGATTACGGGCGTTTGAAAGAACCTGCTGACGGTAAAGATTATCGTGTCATGGGGTTTAACCCTTGTGCCGAACAGCCCTTGGAGTCATACGAACTATGCACTTTGGTTGAGGTACATTTAAATCGTCATGAGTCAAAAGAAGACTTTCTGCGGACATTAAAGTTTGCCTATCTCTATGGCAAGACGGTAACGCTGATACCAACCCACTGGCAACAAACAAATGGAATTATGCAGCGTAATCGTCGTATCGGAACATCTCTTACAGGCATTGCATCCTTCTCAGACGAATTTGGTTTGCCTGTTGTGCGTGAATGGATGGACGAAGGATATGAGACTATTCGTAAATATGATCATTCGTATTCTGAATGGTTGTGCGTTCGTGAGTCCATTAGGGTCACAACTGTTAAACCATCAGGGTCTGTATCAATTCTTTCTGGCGCAACGCCTGGAGTTCACTGGGCACCTGGAGGTAATTATTTTTTGAGAGCAATTCGTTTTGGGAATACCGACCCAATGATTCATTTGTTCAAGGCTGCAGGATATAAGATGGAGGACGACCTTGTATCTGCGAATACAACTGTCGTATATTTCCCAGTTCATTCTGGTCACGCAAGATCCGAAAAAGATGTAACATTGTTTGAAAAAATTGCGCTTGCTGCTACTGCTCAGAAATATTGGTCAGATAATGGCGTGTCTGTAACGCTGTCATTTGACAAAAATACTGAAACAAAGCATATTGCGCCCGCACTTCACATGTACGAGGGACAATTAAAAGCAGTATCTTTTCTGCCCATGGGAAATAAAGTGTATCCGCAACAACCATACACCGAAATCACAGAGAAAGAGTATAATTCGTATATCGGTCAGATCAAAAAGATTGATTGGTCTGCTATTTATGACGGAGCAGAAAATCTGGAAGCACAGGGCGAAATGTATTGTACGACAGATATTTGCGAAATAAAAATCTCGTAGTATGATAAAATAGACCTACAATGTCTATTCAATCTAACCTCTATGCAGAAAAGGCCTTTTCAGAACACCCTATTGCCCTTTGGTCCCTAGACGATAGCGCCGACTATTTATCTCTAATGTCTGAGTCACAGAGAAACGTTTATAATTGGACACCAGAACATTGTTCAATTGAGCAGGCATTAGGAATTATTGGAGAACCTTTTATAAACTCCAGTGTAACCAAAATATCTGGCGATGTAATTGCATCTGATAGCGGTTCTTTTTCATGTGTCAGTCCAACTATTTTAGACTTTTCTAGCATTAATAAAGATCTAGGAACCTTTTGTGTAGGTGTTTATGTATATTCTGATAGTGCGTATATAACAGGCTACGAGATTGGTTATGAGTATTATGATGTGCCATTGGGCGACTGGGTAAAAAAGACAAAGATATTTAACATAACCATAATGGAAAAATGGATGTTTCTTTCTCATTCTTTTTTAGTGCCAAACATTAGTGGTGAGATGAGACTGGTATTTAAAGCAAATTTTCTTGGAGGATACTCTAACTCTAGCGAAAACACAATATTAGTAAACGGATTTACATTAGGCCAATGGTCTGAAGAATTTGCCTCAACATCTTTGGGCGTTGCTCCAGTTCAAATTCCAGAAGGAATTTTTAGTGAAGTAACATATGGATATCCAGCAAGATCGTATGGGCTAAGTGAAAACAATGGTTACTATATTGTTAAGAACAATTCTCTTGTTGCTAAGAATACTGGTGCGCCAATGGTTTATGGAACATCAAACTGCACAGTAATAACTCCAAACAATGGTCAACCATCTTTGATTCTTCCATCTGAAGGATTTTTAAATGATAGTGGCAAATATAGAACTTACACGATAGAGATGTGGCTTAGGTTAAATTGTGATGCGACAACGCCTAAAAAAATATTTGGAAGTTTAGTTAACGATAGTGGTCTGTATGTAAATGGGCCATTCTTAATTTTAAAAATAGGAAATAATTCAGCCTCACATTATGTGGGCGAATGGACAAGACCAATGCTTGTCAATATTTTATATTTAGATAATGTTTCAAAACTTTATATAAACGGAGAAGAGGTGCTGTCTTTGTCATATAAAAATTCTGATTTAAACTTTAATTCTACAAAAGAATGGATTGGTTTTTGGTCATACGACGACGTTTCTCCTATAGAAGTAGACTGTGTTGGAATATATCCATATAAAGTTTCTAATCTTGTAGCAAAAAGAAGGTTTGTTTTTGGGCAAGGCGTTCAAGCACCAGATAATATAAATACCGCATATAGTGGTCAGTCTTTGCTTATTGACTACGCATTTGCAGATTATTCAAATAACTACGTTTACCCCGATATAGGTAATTGGAATCAAGGAATAAACGATAACTTATCTTTTGAAAAAAACTTTTTGTCAACATCAAATTATAACCTTCCAACTTGTTTAATTAATAATTTAAGTGATAACTATAAAAACTGGCTTGTTGCTAACTCAAACCTTCCACAAGAGATTGACGATGACTACTTTAAAATAAGACCAAATTCTTCTTATACTGCTCAATTATATTTTAATGATTTAAATTTTTTGCGACAACAAGTAAAGACTATTTATGGAGTATTTAAAAGAACTGCATCGTCTACTCATGATATGACGCTGTTTAAACTTGTAGATCCAAACGGTAATTACTTTCACGTTCATATAGGACCAAATAGCAATAAAGTTATTTATTCGGTAAAGTTTAATAATGTTTTAATTAAAAACATTACACATCCATTTGCTACCGATGAAAACGACGGTCCTTACGTTGGATACTTAGACGGTCTAATTAATCAAACTCAAATTGGAGAAAAGTTTTATGCTGGATTTAATATAGACAATGTTGTTAGTTGGTTTGGTGGCTCGGTAGCGTCCGTGTTTGGAAATATATCACAGTGTAAACTTTATATTGGAAATAATGAAGATGGCTCTGAATGGTTCAATGGACACATTTATAAAATTGCGTTATGTAATGCAAGAAATTATTCAATAATATCATCAGCCTTTGGATCAGACGGTTTACCAGCAGACTATCAGGGTTATACTGGCGGAAATTATAACGAAGAGTTTTGGACTGCTTATGCGGATAGTGCTGAATATAATCAAGAGTTATGGGAGTATGTTCTTGACGGAGGAACGCCAGGCGCAATGCTTTTTGATAAAATTTTAGATCATACAGCAAGTTACACATTAGTTGCTTCTAGATATTTTGACGACTATCAATTAGACATTGATTCTTGCGGTTATTGGGAAGATTATCAGCCCCTTACATATTACGCTCAATTTGTTGATGATGAAGATGGAGACAGGTATTATGATTTAGATTTCTTACAATTTAACATTAATTATCCAGCACCTTCTAAGTTTTTTGAAATAGAGACCGATCCAACAGAATGGAGTTATGCACAACTATACAATAAATTTAACTATCCAAGGAAAAGAACTTATGAATCTTTAGATAATTTTTTATTTACAGGATATAGAGATTATGAAAATCTGCAATACAATCAAACCAGAACATACAAATATGATACGACAGATGCTTTGGTAAGATCTTTTGTAAGTTTTCAATATATTAAAGCGGGAGCAACCCAAAACAATTCGTTTTTTCAAAACGTTGAGCCAGCAGCAAAAGAAGGAACGGTGGAGCCAGGTAGCAATTGGTTAACTACTAAGTACGAGGTAATTGATAATATGATTATTTATCCTCCATCTAATGTAGACTTTAATAAATTATCTTTAGTTACTCATTTAGAAATTAAAGTAAAAAATATTTTAAGAAATAAAATTAAAGTTAAAAAACTAGAATATTGTTCTCAATCTTTTAATAGTTCAAACAATCCTATAGGGACAAGTCCTTTTGTAAAAATGTATCCGTATAAAAAATCTGGAATTTATTACAATTATAAAGGCAAAAATCCTTACAGCATTTATAAACAAAGTTCTCCCTATTTGTATTTAACAAGAACTAGCGGGGTACAAATAAGAGGAAAGTACGATCCATTTATTAATAGAGGATTGTTAATTCCAATTAACGAAAATCAAACAAATAATTTTGATAAGATTATTGCTATGCAAACAGCATTGCGTTTTGACGAAGACTATTTCCCCTATGCACCAACTCAAATTTTTGAAATAGAGGCAAAAAATTCTTATATAAGATTTTATATTGTTGCAAATGATCAGACTGGCAAAAGAGGAAGAATTTATGGAATTAATGTGCTTACAGGAAGAATTGAAAATGACATAGCATTTTATTTAAATGGCAAAATTGTAAGAGAGCCAGTCTTAACAATTAAACAGTGGGCATTTTTAGGAATATCGTTTTCTAACCTACTAGATGTTTCTGGCTCATACGGATCGATCAAATTAAATGGTCCTATGTTATTTAATAATATTTCTTATTATCAGTCTACCAATCTACAGGCAGTTCAGAAAATATCAACAAGGCCATGGTTTAGGGTAAAGCGTTCTGGTCCTCTAACAATAGACTGGGAATATTGGATACCAGAATATTTCTTGTGGAACGGTGTATTAATTCAGTCTTCAACCAGTTACTATGGGGTTGACCCAGAAGATGTTTATAGGAGTTATGTTGGGACTAATAAAATAACAACTGGGACAGACAAGATTCTTGGTATTGGTCAGTGTGAATATAATATCTATCAGAACATTCTCTGGCAACAAACAACCTCGTCAGCAGTATAATATGGTATACTGGTGGTAATGAAAAGACAAATCCCTGGCCAAATTGGCAAAACTAAAATTAAAGCAATCGACAAAATGTACGATTGGGGTATATATGTTTGGAAAAAACAAAATGGAAAATGGTTTACTGATGGACAGGGTAATATTTTAAATATACCTTCTATGAAAGGTGATATTTCTAAGATAGCAGAGTTAAAAGATGCTGCAGCCCATTATGGCGAACCAGAAGGCGAGGCTGTATTTTTTGCAGGATTAAACCGTGTTACTGATTCAGAGTATGAAGAACAAAAACAAAGGATGCGTGAAGGATTGATACCTAATCTTAATGATATGGGGTCTGTCTATGATGCACAACAAACTATTTT
>Ga0194124_10003280_pt1 | contig 17152 bp, 15 predicted proteins | sample TA2KigCas0mmetaG_FD_148605 | JGI IMG/M metagenome (GOLD analysis project Ga0194124, IMG submission 148605) | Freshwater microbial communities from Lake Tanganyika, Tanzania - TA2015031 Kigoma Deep Cast 0m | ecosystem: Environmental > Aquatic > Freshwater > Lake | place: Tanzania: Lake...
ATTTAAACGATCGCTTCAATAAGAGATTGTTTTGATTTTGAAGCGTAAATGTTGCCTTTTTTCTCACAATCTTCATAATACTTAACCAAATCAGAACGTGGAAGTCCGCTTAACGAAAGAGTTGTATAGGTTAAATTGACATATCTCCATGAATTTTTTTTAAGGAAGAGATTGGATTGTGTAGCAGGAACATTTATTTTTTTGTATTCCAATATGACTGGATTTTTGAAAAATTCTTTGGATACTTCCAACATCTTCTTATTTTCCTCTTTTTGTGTATAGTATTCAGTCTTCTTATTTTCCTCTTGTTGAGTGTAATATTTAACTGTTTCTTGTTGATTTCCAACATAAGGCTTGAATTTACTATCACCAGCATTTGTAGCGCCTAATCCAAGACCGGAACCTAAAAAATCAACTCCAACCGCGACTTCTGCACCCATACCAGCAGCCATACCTCCAATTGGACCCATCGCCCCGCATCCAATTCCAATAAGTAAATCTGTCGTTTCCTTACCTTCTTCTGGACGGCGATCATTTATGGCGTTATACGCAAAAGTAGTAGTTCCAACAGCGGTTCCAATTCCGGAAGCGACTCCTACAGCTACAAGAGATGCGCCACCTGTAAAAGGTGCTAAGAAAAGTCCTCCAAGTGCGGAACCAAATGTCAATCCCATTGATGAATGTGTGTTTCCCATTTTCTTTTGTTCTATGCAGTAATATTACTCAATATTTTAATCAATTTTTATAATCTAAATAAATATAAATGAGCGAACATCAACATAGAAGTATGGCGTATTTATTGGAAGATGTTATGAAAAACAAATTTAATAAAGCATTTTATCAAGAGGATTTATGGAAATATGTTGAAAATAAAAAAATACAAGAATATGATATGAAAGATGTTAAACATTGGATATATGCACCTTGTTGGTCCTATAATTTAGATAATACTGATTGTTTTTATTCAATTTATCAAGCTTTAATTCAGAAGAAAAAATTTAAGGATGATATAAAAAGAATAAAAAAAGCGGATACATCTTATCCGCTAATAGTTGTAGAAGATGAATTTGATTCTTATGGAAGTATTTTAGATGGAAACCATCGTTTCGCGAAATTGATTATGAATAATAGTAAAAAAGTAAAATTTAAATATATATCAAAAAAAGAACTTGATAAATTATTGGTTAAAGTATAATCCAAAAAAATTAAATTATTTTTTATAATAACAAGTATGTAAAAAATTGATAATAAATGCAAGAATTTGCTTTTAGAAAAAAATTGATTTTTATAATTACAATTATTCATTACTGTAAATTAGATATGGAACATAATTACAGAGAATTTTTATCAAAAATTGAAAGTGTTAGAAATAAGCTTTCAGAACAAAAATTATCTAAACTTAATTTACCCCAAATTACTGTTATTGGTGACCAAAGTAGTGGTAAAAGTTCATTACTTTCTGAAATATCTGGAATTCCATTTCCAACAAGTTCTGGAATTACAACAAAATGTCCAATTATTGTATATACAAAATTTAATTCAGAAATTCAGGATACGAAATATTATATTCAATTAGATATAAAAAAAGAAATATCTAAACAAAATTTATGTGAAGAAATTTTGGAATTACAAAGAAAAAATCTTGGGTCAAATAAAGTTGTGAAGGAACCAATAACTATTTATGCGGAAGGATCAGAACGAGATGATTTAGTTTTAGTTGATTTGCCAGGAATTATATCAAATGGAGATGGAAAAAATGAGGTGATTGATATGATAAATCAATACATTACACCAAAAGAATCTCTTATTTTAATTGTAACTGAAGCAAAACAAGATGATGAAACAGCAAAAGCTCTTGAATTAGCAAGAAATGTTGATGAAGATGGAATACGTAGTATTCGAATACTTACTAAATTTGATGTTTTTGATTCAGATGAAAGTGAATCGAGAGCTAAAAATTTAATTAAAAATATTGATATATTATCTCCACATGCTGTTATTTGTTGTCCAAAAGGAAAAGAATATTGTCATAGTTTTGAAAAAGAGAAATTATCGGAATTGCCCGAAAAACGTGCTGGAATTATGACATTAAAAGAAAGATTGCCTGCATTATTATGCGAACTTATACGAACAAATCTTCCTGGATTAAAACAACAAATAGACGAAGAAATAAGAGAAAATTCTAATAATTTATTAAAAATTGGTGAAAATCCACCAGATCATTATCAAATTTTAAAGAATATTCAAGACAATTTTTTAGATGATATTAGGGATATTGAATTTTTACTTACACCTTCTATTATGCAATTTTCAGATAAAATACGTGATACAAGAAAATTGATTACTGAAGAAGTAGTCAATAAATTTTATCAACATAATGCTTTTAAAAATATTTTTTTTCAAGGAAATAGAGCAATTGATGAAATTTTAAAGATGTTGAATGATAAATGGTTAGAAATAATCAATTGGTATATGTCAGAAGTTGTGAAGAAAATTTTTATATTATTTGATATATCAAAATTATCAAATATATCAAAAAGATTGAAAAAAATTATTGAAGAATGCTGGAATGAATATAGAAAACAAATTTATATTGATTTCAATAAATGTATGATAAATGAATTAAAAAAATATCTAAATTTTCATACAATGAATCATTATTTAACTTCAAAATATGAGGAAAAATTAATTTTACCAGAAGAAGTTATTAATGATATACTTGATAATATAAATCAAGATACATTTCTCACTATGGATCATTACTCTAAAAAAACAGTAAAAGATATTTCTGATATTAGAGATTCTATAAGAGAAATAATTGAATCAGAAGTTGAAAGAAATATAGAAGAATTCAATAGAAAATCAATTGATGAACAACATAAACAACGTATTTTTGCAGCAAGTACTGCTATTTGGAGTGTTCATCACAAGAATTTTATAGATAATATAAATAGCACTACACAAGAAATTTTATTCTGTAAAATTCAAAACTGGAAAGATATTTTAATGCAAGATATAAGAATTAAGGAAAATATTGGTGAAGATAATACTATAAAAATATCACGCGAACAATATAAAAAGACAATCGAAGTTATGAATGAATGTAAGGAAATTCTTCAAGAATAATTGATTTTTCAGCCGTGTTGAAATTGAATATAATAATAATTATAATTTTAATTTTTATAGCGTATTTCAAGAATTTCACTGGATTTATCAAATGAAGATGATAATTTGTTAAAATATAATTATGAACAATTTATCAAGTTTTAATTCAGAAGAAAAAATTTAAGGATGATATAAAAAGAATTAAAAAAGCAGATACATCTTATCCGCTAATAGTTGTATAAGATGAATTTGATTGGAAACCATCGTTTCGCGAAATTGATTATAAATAATTTAATATATATCAAAAAAGAACTTGATAAATTATTGGTTAAAGTATGAATCTACGATTGGTTGTAAAATAAAATCACAAAAATCATATAATCAAACGCTGAATTTTCTGGTTCAAATCTACACATAAATAATACTATATTTATTGGAAAAATAAAATATCATTCCTCTTCTTTCTCTTTATTAAATGAATTTAAATTAAATCCGCAAGATTTACAAAACTCTTTTCCAGCATAAAAGCTTTGTACACAATCATCACATACCATCCCCATAACTTCTTTTTCCTCTTCTCTTGCCAATATCAATTCAATTTCTTTATCTTCATACTCCATATGAACTACTTTATTTTTTTCATTTAGATAAATAACACCAAATAGCTTATCTCGTCCAACTACCACCGCATTTTTATCTTTATAGGTTATTATTTCAACATCTGCACAAAATACATTAAATAAATCTTTTAATGTTATTAGATCAATTACGACTTCATCAAATTTATTATTTATTTCATCAATAAAAGTGTTAAAATCACAATCATTATCATTCGCAATTAAACACAATCTTCCATATAAATATCCCATTTTAAAACTTTCTGATTGTAAATCCACCACTGAAATAGTTGTCATATTTAATCTAATAGTTATTAATATTATATTTTTTATTCAATTTTTTTTAGATTGGCAATCGCCAATGAATCAATTATAAACTAGCACCTAGAGCTCTGCTTGCCGGCAAAACCATATAAAATGAAGTACTAGTTATATATTGCTTTTATATTTATAAATGTATTATTTTCAGCTATATTTTTTAATGTAACAACTTTTGGAGGATTACATTCTGAACAAATATTACAAGATAATGTACGATATGAATTATTTATATTAAGAATAGAAATACCACAGTTACATGTTTTTAGATTTTTCCAGAGAGAATTTTTCTGCCACCAACTATCAAATCCTACTTGACAATTTTTTGCACAACAATTTTCATATGTTATATTTGAACATGCTTTCTGAAATAGTTTACGAGGATCGGGTGCCCATCCAAAACCAATGCCATAACCTAAACAAGAATTATATTTACCATTTTTATCACAAACATTAATATTTATAGCTTTACAGTTATAAAATTTAACATTTTTTGCCTCACCTTCAATCTCATTTCCTGAAACACTGAAACCTGTGCATTGTTTATCTTGTGGATTTATTGCCTTAATATTTGATACAATACAATCAGTAACAACTGTATTATTTGAAAATATTTCAATTCCTGTAGCTTTTGCACCAGTATTTTTTCCTACACCATCCTGGACATTATTAACTGAACATCCTTTAATTAGAATAGGTCCTTCACAAACAAACATACTAAAACCATGTGCATCATCACAAGTTCCTATTATATTTGCAACTTTACAATCTTTAAAAGTTAATTTTTCTGAAAAGAAAGGAGAAATTCCAATACAAGTATGTCCTTGAGTATTTGAATTTCCATTAAAAAATGATTGTAAATCAATTGCATTACATTTTTCTACTAGGCTATTAAACGACAAAAATTGACTATAACCAACCATAGCTCCATCTAAATTTTTAGCTTTAGTTATTTCACAATTACTAATTATAGAATTTAATGATGAGACAATCTCAAATCCTGAAAAAGTCCCAACACGAACACATATATTACGAACTAAACATTTAGATATTTTAATATCTTCACTTAATGAAACCTTAAAACCAGTTGGTGTAGTATATTTAGCAATATTATTTGTATTGATATTTTCAACGGTTAAACTTTCAAAATTAATATTTTTACATAGTTCTGCATTAACTCCTGATAATCCCATTCCAATAATTTTTCCATTTTTAATTTCTAAATTATCTGACTCGAATGCATTTATTCCAATAGTTTCATATTTTTTAGGATTTATACATGTTAGTGAAAAACCATTAAAATCGAGAATTACATTTTCAGATAATATAAATATACCAATTGTATTTGATATTGGAAACCATTTAATATTTTTATTTAATTTATAGTTTCCTGGTTTATTTATTAAAATTCCTTCTGGTGGAATTTCACTAATTATAAATCCATCTTGTATTTTATTTTTATCATAATTTATTGTATTTTTTTTTAGCTTTTCATTAAGATATTTGTGTTTTTCTGGATAAATTCCTAACAAACTCGAGAATTTACTTTTAACATTATCTAATAATGTCATAATATAATTATAAAAAGATATTAATTTTCTATTACCGAAAAGAAAGATGAGGCAATAAATTCTGCAATATAATTACAAATATATTTTTATCATTCTTCAAATTTTGTCTAAATTTTTAATATACTAAAAAATCAACCGCAGAATTTTCTACACAAAATTCATCTATTAATAAATTATCATTTAAATCTAGCACTTTTAATATATTATTTTCCATAAAAATAATAAAATCATTTTTGCAATAAAATTTAAATAAATTATTTATTGATCTATAAATAAGTTTGTATTTATCGCCGGATTGTTTGTAAATTCTTGTGTCTCCTTTTTGACTTGTATAAAAATATATATCATCACCTCTTCTCAAAAAATCCCAAACATTTATGCAAATCTCTATGCCACTATCTTCAAGAACAGGCTGAATTTTAAGTTCAACAATTTCATCATGATCAATTTGAAAATTGTAAAAATGATTTGCGGAATTCTCATATTTTATGCAATCAAATGTTCCATTATCTCGTATTTTTAATGGCGTATACAAATTATTCAGATAAAGGTAGCTATGTATTACATTCGAAAATCCCAGTGATTGACTTTGGTAATTACAAAAATAAACCATTCCTAATTTCCAATGATAAGGATTATAGGAATAATTGGAAGTAAAAATATATATTTCCGGTTGAATTGGATGAAAGAAAAATAGTTTTTTACCAGGTCCAAGAAATTCAATCGCAACAGTAAATTCACTTCTATCTAAATCAAATCTCAATATTTTTAATTTTTTTCCATAAACACTATCATTTACTGCTAACATAATTGATTTTGTTGGATGAAACTCGATATCAGATAAAGTGCTTCCTCCTATATCAATATATTCAATATGATCCATTGTAATTGTGTCTAAAAATAGTATTTTGCCCCATTTTGTTCCAACCACAATACAATCCATAATTCCTTTTTGAGTGCTCCAATTCTTTACGTATTTTACTACTAAAATATCACTCAAATACGTCTTTTTCTCCAAAATATCACTATTGTATATCGAAAAATTACCAGAAAATGCACAAACAAACCTTAAATTAAGGCTTTCCTTATGTGCCAAATAAATAGATTCTAAATCATTTTTGACTAGCATTGGGAGAGCATCATACAATTTTTTACAGGTTTTGAGAGACGTTGTTTTTTGTATAATAGTTGCCCAGATGTCATTTGGAAGTTCCATTTTTTTGTATGTGGTACATTATGCGATAATTATTTTCAATTTTTATTTGTCATTTGTAGAAATATCAACTAAAAAAATTGAATTATTTTTTAATTAAATTATTTTTTATAACAACACGTATGTATAAAAAATGTCAGCTATTGAAAACTACGATTGTGCAATTTGCACTGGCACATTGCGCGCACCTGTTAAACTCACTATTTTTGGTTCTACTATTGACCACCAATGCTGGGAAAAGCACAGATTATGCTTACGATGTGCGCGGAAATTCTTGAAAATGGATGAAAAAAAGAGTGAAAAATTTGGGACTTTGAAAAAATGTCCATTTTGTAATTCAGAAGATACCTCAAAAGATATCACATTTTTGAAAGCAAGAATTACTTACAAAAAAGACAAAGTTTTATACAAAAAAATAAATGAATTGATTGAAAATGGTAGTTTGCCGAAAATGATTTGTGAATGTGGTGAAGAATTTGATGATGAATTCAAAATGGAAAAGCATTTTAAAGAAGAATGCGGTGAATCAACGTGCTCTTGTCCTCAATGTAATATGAAAATGAAACGAAGAGAATTGGAAGAACATATTAAAAGTGATTGCGTCCAATGTCAATGTGGAAAATTTATGCCGCAAAAATGGTTAAATTATCATATTCACCAGGAGTGTTCTTGATTGAAAAAGATATTACTAAATTATAAAATAGTATCAAAAATGATATCTTAATTAGATAAATCAGAGATACATTTTTTCAATATCATCTAGATATTTTTGATGAATATTTGCTCTTTTTAATTTCATAGTAGGAGTCATTAACCCATTTTCTACTGTAAAATCTTCAGTTATTATTTTATATTTCTGTATTTTTTGTGCACTACTAATAGCATCATTATTATTATACTGGTCAATCGCATTTTTAATATATTGTTCGCATTTTGTTATTTCATCTTCTTTATGTGGTAAACAAATCAAAGCACTTAAAAATTTCCTTTTATCGCCAATAATAATAGCTTGTAAAATATTTGGTCCGTATTTTTTTATTTTATTTTCAATTATAACAGGTGCTATATTTTCTCCACCAGCTGTTATAATTAATTCTTTTTTTCTACCTGTTATAAATAAATAACCATCATTATCAATCTTACCAACATCACCTGTATGTAACCAATTACTATCATCTAATATTTCATTTGTAGCATCATCATTATCTTTATATCCAGTAAAATTATTTAAACCTTTATATAATATTTCACCATCTTCAGCAATTTTTAAATCTCCAATTAGTGATTTACCAACAGAACCTTTCCTATAACCTGAACTATTATTAGCAGTAATAACTCCACATGTTTCACTCATTCCAAATATTTCAAAAATAATTATATCTATTTTACAAAAATAATTTAAAGTATCAATAGAAATAGGTGCAGCTCCACTAAAAAATAATTTACAATTTTGAAATCCTAATGCTGTTTTAATCCTATTAAAAAATAAATATTTCGAAATTTTATGCATTAAATAATTCCAAAAAGATGTTTCTCCCTCATGAAAACTTAAGGTTTTAGCCTTAAAATAATCAATAATACTTTTTAATTTTTGCCCAATCCATCCTCTATACTTTTCAGCAGCTATTAACTGCATTTTCTCATTTATTTTTTCCCAAACACGAGGAACCCCTAAAAATATAGTTGGATTAACACTAACTAATGTACTCCCTAAGCTACCCTGTAAAGCATCTTGTTTAGCAAAATATATAGTTCCTTTATGATAAAAATGACAAAACATATCAAACATACTTGCGGCAATATGTGAAAGTGGCAAATACGATACAACTTTTTCATTAGATAAATTATAAATTTCAGTCATTTTTGAACATGTATATGAAATATTTTGATATGTTATTTTTACAGCTTTACTTTTTCCTGTTGTGCCAGAAGTCATTATATAAGTAGCAATATCATCATTATTAAAAAATGAATTTTGTTCATTATCAGGTGATGGATAATATTTATTTTTAATTATATCTGAAAATTTTGATACTGATATACTATTATGTTCATTGCTTACAGGTTCATCATTATAAATAATTATTTTTTTTAATTTTTTTTGTAATTTAATATTATTTAATAATTTATTATCTTGAATAACTAGAATTGAAGCATTTGAAACATTTAAAACATGTTCAACTTCTTCTGGACCATTTGTTGGATATATACCAATATATGTACTTCCATTAAGTAATGCACCCATGGCTGAATAAAACCATTCTGGTGAATTAAAACCCATAATTGCTACAGATTCATTTTTTTGAACTCCATTTGATTTTAGAAAATTTGAGAAAGTAACACATTTACTATAATAATTCCGCCAAGTTATTTGTTCGCCATTATTGGAAACTAAAGCAATTGAGTTATTAAAACCAATTTTTTTAAAATTATTTAAAAAATTTAGTGCCATATAATATTATAAATTATAAATTTTTTAAATTTAAATTATTACAATATTTGAAATTTTATTATATACTATTTTCATCTACAACAAAACAACAACAAAAAAAAGCAATACATGTAGCTATAAATTCAAAACAATTATTATTTTGTTTTGAATTTACTTTTGTATTACTATGATAATTTTGATTATAATAAGGTCTCATATGCATCGGTAATTGAGTAATATACTGTGAATTAGCAATATATTCTGGGTAAGTAATATATTGAAATTGTATTTCTGGTTCAAGTGGAGGAGCACTTGGTTTTGGATAAATACTCATTATTTATTTTTATAAAATTTTATAAAAATAATATATTATCTCATTCTTTTTTGACTAAAATATAAATTCATTTCTAAATAATCCTTTTGAATAATAAATTTTATTTATGTTATTAAATTCTACTAAATATGTTAAATATTTCCTAATAAAAAATATTTTATTTATATTATTTTTAATAGATAAATAAAATGAGTAAAAACCAATGGATGTCCAATCATTGATAAAGTCATTCGTATTAAATAAATCATTCATTAAATTATGAATAATTTTTTGTATAGTCTCAAAATCTTGTTCTTTTTGATCAATCATATTAGCTGCAATAGCTATTTTATTTTTAATTTGTATTTCTTCTAATTTTTCATTAAAATTATTTTTTATTCTAGTATAAATATTGCAGTAACTTTTATGTCTATATTTACTATCTAATATTTTATTAAGATTTTGAAAATATAAAACTAACATTTCTTTTTGAATTTTAGTATCAGTAAATGATTTTAATAAACAAAATAATGATATGACTAATGTTGATATATATGGTTCTTTTTCTTCATAGTTTTCTAAAAAATCTCCAAAAAATGGATCATTATAATCATCTATGCATATATATATATTTATTTTGTTATCTGTCAAATAATCATATAGACTAAAAAACATATCTCTGAATTTTAGATGATATTTATCATGATAAAAATCACAGAATACTTTTTTTAAAAATTTATCCATTTAATTATTATAAACAAAAATGAGAAAAAATATATGAATTTTATATTTTTTATAAAAATTATAATTACAAAAAGTTCTAAAAAAGTGCAAATTTATTTAGAGACTTTTCTTTAAGACACATAAAAATAAATACTCAAAAAGAACCTCCTATAAAATATTGATGTATAAAACTTCCCATTACTTTTTTCTTAATATAAATATTTAGTATATTATAAAATAAAACTCAGATTTTTCTACACAAAATTCATCTACCAATAAATTATCATTTAAGTATGTAAATAGAAAATTTTTTAAATATTACAGTATATTGTTTTGCCTACATATAGGACAAGATATATTATTAGTTAACCATTGTGATATACATAAATTATGAAATTTATGACCACATGATAATATTGACCATGATTTTGTATTATCTGAATCTATACAAATGCAACATTCTTCATTTTGATTATTATTCGTTATTAATGGTATTTTAAAAGATATATTATTTCTAGTCCTATTTCTATTTGAATAAAAAAATATATTTAAATAAATAGTTGATAAAACTAACACTGATAAAATACCAAAAAATATATATGTTATAAAAAAAAATATTATATGTATTTTAAAAATACTTTGTCCAATTTCACAAGAATTATTAAATGTTAGTAGTGGAGGATATATTTTAATAAAATAACCTATTTTTATTATAAATTCAATTATTGAAAATAATAATAATTTTGATTCTGAAAAAATTTTATTTTTCCATAATTCAAATTCATATTCTGAATTAAATACAGTTCCATATTTTTTATGATAAATATATTCATATCGTATATTATTTATTATTGTAATAAATTTAGAAAATATCATAAATACATAAAATACATCTATATTACATGTACTTAATGTTGATAAATAAAAAATAAATCCAAATAATTTTAGAAAAATATATATTTTCGATAATATTCTACGATCATTATAAATAAAATTAGAAGAAATATTAGTATTAGTTTCAAAATAAAAATCTATAGCATAATCCATGATTCATTATATTAACTATTATTTAATACATAAAAATAAGTTATATAATTTTCATATTTAGTAAAAATATTTCAATGAATATAATTTGTTTTTTTTATAATATATATTAAGAATTCTCATTATATGTAAATACATACAATTTTGTTTGTGCAATCTAGAGATACATTTGTATTTGCTGGAAATAAACTGACTCCTATTGTTTTAGAACAAATATTTTTTTCTATATCAAAAAAAATATTAAAAATAGATAACAATTTTTAAGAAATTAACAATTTATATGCTTGTTTAATAGGATATAATGTGTATTTAGATTCTATATAAGAATACATATTCTGTATTTTTTTATTCCAATCAATCGATACTTCCTTTCCAAACCATCTTTTTTACATAGCTATTTTTGGATATTACTCCATTTTCACAAATTTTCTGGGAAACATACATTATACAAACATCAGATTTACTCTGAATTATAATATAGTTTTGAAAAGGTATATCAAATGGATAAGGTTCTATTTCCAGTGAACGTAATAAAACTAATTGATTATAATCATGAGATGAAAGAATTTTTGCCGAATTATAATCCATTTTATTAAGATACTGGATTACTGGTAAGGATTGATAAATACAATATTGAAGAGGAAAATAATTATATAAATAATAAACAGTCCATTTAACACAAGATTCCACTAATTCTTTTTGATATTTATATTTTTTATTTGATTTATACAATTTATTTAGGGGCGGAATTGGTCGTGAAGACATAACTATAACATCACTAGCTAAATTTATGTTAGTGCTATAGAAAGTATTTAAATTTCCGTTTATAAAAACAGGTGGTAAATTCCCAATAAATGGTTTATCCTTTAATGCCAAATTTAACCAATTTAATAATTCTCTAGTATTTTCTTTCATTTTTTCTTCAGTAATTGATGTTGGTATTATTGGAGGTTGATTTGGAAAATCTCCAGGAAAAACTGGATATACAACTGCATCTATATTCTGATTTGAATATTTAAATTCTTTTTCAGGATTCTTTTTATCAATAACAGCTGTTAATTTTGGTTTATTTTTAATTTTAGATTTGAGTAATTTTCCGGTTAAATATGTTCTTTGAGTAAGAAAATCTACTCTAACTTCATCCCATTTTTTATTCCATTCTCCTAATTTTAATTGTTCAAATCCATCTTTAACTGCTGAGTCTATCATTTCAATATTTATTAAAGATGGTCCTTCACATGATAAATCTTGATTCCATGCAATAAATGGATTTGGTAAAATTATATCATTTAATAAAGGTATTTCCTGTGAATTTAGAAAAGAAAAAGTTCCTCGCATAGAATGTCGTGTTATACATAATACTTTATAATCTTCCATAAAATTATATATATTTTTTTGTTGCACTTAATCTTGGTATATAAAAAAATATATATTAAAAATAATATTCTATTATTATTAAAGTTTTTTAATTTTGTATAATTATTTAGTTTTATGGCACAAAGTTGTACGTAGTTACATAAAACTTTGTGCCATCTAGAGATACAATCTTCTTTTCAGTTGGTATTAGCTAACACTAATCATTTTTTTCTTAATTTCAGCAATAGCTTTTCCAGGATTTAATCCTTTTGGACATGTTCTTGTGCAATTCATTATAGTATGACATCTATATAATTTATAATCATCATTTAAAGATTTTAGCCTTTTTTTACAATTACTATCTCTTGAATCAATTATCCATCTATATGCCTGCATTAAAACTGCTGGACCCAGATATTTATCACCATTCCACCAATATGATGGACATGATGTAGAGCAACATGCACATAAAATACATTCATAAAGTCCGTCTAATTTTTTTCTATCATTTTTGGATTGATAATATTCCTTATTTGATTCTGAATTTTCTTTATTTGGAATTAACCATGGCTGAATACTCTTATATTGTTTATAAAAATTATTTAAATCAGGAACAAGATCTTTAATAATTTGCATATGAGGTAATGGAAATATTTTTGTCTTATTATTTTTATTTATTTTAGATAGACAAGCTAATGTATTAACACCATCAATATTCATAGCACAAGAACCACAAATTCCTTCTCTACAAGATCTTCTAAATGTTAATGTAGTATCCTGTTCATTTTTAATTTTAATTAAAGCATCTAATACCATTGGACCACAATTATCAGTATTTATTACATAAGTCTGTAAATATGATTTATTATTATTATTTTCAGGATTAAATCTATATATTTGAAATAATTTAAAATTATTTGTTTTATTTGTTTCTATTTTTTGAGAATACAGTCTTTTCACACAATTCAATAAATAAATTCTCTTCATTTATATTTACAATTAAAATATTTTTAAATATATATAAAAATTGATTAAATATTTATTTAGTTTTAAAGCAAACTAAAAAGATGAATATAACAACATTTCTACGATTATACCTTTTATATATTGTATTCAACGTTATAGGATGGATCTATTTTGGCTATTTATTGTATTATACCGCAAATTTGACCACGCAATCCTGTAATAGTTATACAAAGGAACTGACGGATTCAATCAAAATTATAGTAGGCATTTCAATGAGTATAACGACGCTAAATATTTTTACAGCAACTGGAAATATATTAAATTACTATCATGCAGTCATTATAGATAACTTACTTTGTATTTTGGTGATGTCTATGTTTTTACTATCGATCGCTGGAATAAATAGTCTGGTTATTTTTTCAATTACTTCCGGAATGGCTAATTTGGAGTGTTCCAATTACGACGTCGAATTTGGAATCAAATTATCAGTTTATGGCGTTATTTGGATAACTTTTATTGAAATGTTTTTAATATTTTTTGTAACAATTCGTTTTTTGTATTCAGTAATTCTTGACGCAAAATTACACGAATTATGTATGTCTTGCTTCGAAATTTGTAAAAAATACAGAGAAAGGCGAATTGCAGTTGAACCAACCATTCCAAAGTATAATACGGATTGCGTATCCATACCGATTAGTGCACTCAAAGAAGAAAAGGAACCCAAAATGCTGTGTTCCATTTGCTACGACGGCGGAATTGCGCTATTGTTGGAACCGTGTAATCATATTTGTATTTGTGAATTATGCTACAATTCACTAATTGAGAAGAAGTGTCCGATTTGTAAAAGTGAGATATCTGGAAAGAAAAAAGTTTTCTTTGTCAGTCCGAATCCGAATCCAATATGAAAAAAATTACACCAATTTCTTAAAATAGCTTAAAGATATTTTGCTATTATTATAAAAAAAATGAATACACAAGCAAGTTTATTATTATTAACTGAAACCGCATCATCTCGTATGTTTTCAGAAGTTGAAAACATATAAAAGGAGATTTACCAAAAATATGGAATATTAAACCATCAATCCGCAAAAATGGTATAATTATCATATTCAGCAAGAGTGTTCTTGATTGAAAAATGCTGTCAAAAATTGATTTTTTTTTTATTATATAACACATTATAAAAAAATGAAAGCTTGGTATCAAAAAAATAACCAAACATTATATTACAATTTCAAAACTGATTTTGATAATACGAATGATATAGTATTATATTATGATGATTATGTTAGTATGTGTAAAATATTAAAGAATCCGCGCGAACCAAATATTTTTCATATAAAAACAAATCGCGATTTTCCACTGGAAATAATTGATTCCAGTATAAAAACACTCAAATTCAATTTTATGTTCAACCAGAATATCTCTCAATTACCATCGCATATTGAAGAAATACATTTTTGTGATGGTGATACTGAAATATCGCATTTTTCAAACTATAATAAACCGATTGATTATTTACAATTTGGAATAAAGCGTTTATATCTTGGCTATAAATTTAATCAGAAATTAGTAAATTTACCAGAATCACTGGAATATTTGGAAATTAAGGGGAAATTTAATCAATCTCTTGACCACTTACCAAATAGTATTAAAGAAATACATTTTGGACAATTATTTGGTGGTGATGGAGAACCAGTATTCAATGATTTTAATCACCCAATAAATCATTTACCAGATGAATTAGAAATATTTGAGTTGAATTCTATGTGCTTTAATCATCCATTGGACAATTTACCAAAAAAATTAAGAAAATTAAAATTAAATTTATATGAATATAAATATAATCTTGATAATTTACCAGAAAATTTAGAAGAATTAGAGATTGAACTTCCAGAGAGTTATCCATTTTCATTAGATAAATTACCTAAAAATTTGAAAACAAAACGTATAAACAGATTCTAATGATAACAGTCTGTAATTATTTCTCTACAATAAGGACAATCTGTTTTACTATATTCGTTTAAGTATTTTGATAAACATGACTTACAGAATGAATGTCCGCAATTTATTTCTATTTCTGATATTGATTCTAAACATATACCACATTCTTCCACAAATACAATATTTTGTTTCTTGTGTAATATTTTGTCTAATATACTATGCATAACATGAAAATCGATTATTATGTCATCTTCTATATCTAATTTATAAACATCTGGGTTCAAATTTACGAACCATTTTGCTATACCTAAACAATTATTTCTACAAGCATCTACAAAGGCATCTTCAGAATTAGCAGATATATCAATATCAGGATTTAATTGAAGCAACCATTGCGCAAATTTTAATCGTCCATTCTGACAAGCAGTAATAAATACATATTCATCATTCACTGAAATATTTATATCAGGTTTAATAGAAATCAACCATTTGACTATTTCTAAATGATTATTACTGGATGCGTATCTAAACGCATATTCATTATTCGCTGAAATATTTATATCTGGTTTGATAGAGATTAACCATTTCGCAATATGTAAATAGCCATTTTCACAAACCACACCAAATGCGTATTCATCTTCAATCGAAATATCTATATTTGGTTTTATTTTTAGCAACCATTGTGCTATATGTAAATATCCTCTTTCACACGCTCCGCGAAAAGCATATTCGCCACATGCGGAAACATTTATATCTGGTTTTATTTGTAATAACCATTTTGCTATATCCAAATGACCCTTATAACATGCGCTAACAAACGGATATTCATCATTCATTGAAATATCTATATCTGGATTTATGGTAAGCAACCATTTCGCAAGTTCGAAATGTCCATTTTTACAAGCCTCACTAAAAGCAACTCCTTCGTAAGCCAAAATATTTATATTTGGTTTTATATCAATTAACCATTTAGTTAAACTTAAATGACCGTTCGTACAGGCTCTACAAAAAGCTTGATCAGATAAAGCAGAAATATTTATGTCCGGTTTTACACTAAGCAACCATTGTGCCATTTCTAAATATCCTCCTTCACAAGCCGAACGGAAAGGTCCTTCATTTTGAGAAGAAATATTTATATTCGGTTTTACACTAAGCAACCATTGCGCCATTTTTAAATATCCTCCTTCACAAGCGAAACGAAACGCATTATCATTTATAGCTGAAATATCAATATTTGGTTTTACACCAAGCAACCATTTTGCCATATCTAAATATCCTCCTCTACATGCTAACCGAAAAGGATTGTCATTTTCAGAAGAAATATTAATATCCGATTTTACACTAAGTAACCATTTCAGAACTTCTAAATGACCTCCTTTACAAGCCTGACTAAAAGCATTATCCATAGCAGAAATATCTATATCTGGTTTTACACTAAGTAGCCATTGCGCCACTTCTAAGTGTCCGTTTTTACAAGTCCAAAGAAAAGTTTCATAATCATCCGCGGAAATATCTATATCTGGTTTTATTTGTAATAATAATTGCGCAATTTTG
>Ga0194124_10003281_pt1 | contig 17144 bp, 17 predicted proteins | sample TA2KigCas0mmetaG_FD_148605 | JGI IMG/M metagenome (GOLD analysis project Ga0194124, IMG submission 148605) | Freshwater microbial communities from Lake Tanganyika, Tanzania - TA2015031 Kigoma Deep Cast 0m | ecosystem: Environmental > Aquatic > Freshwater > Lake | place: Tanzania: Lake...
GGGGGACTCGAATTTCCCCATGTGTTCGTGGTCGGCTGCGAGGAAGGCGTGCTGCCCCATCTGGGCGCCCGGGATCCCGATGCGGACGAGGGCGGAGCCACTGCGGAGGTGAGCGCGGCGCGCGCTGCGGGTGATTCAGCCCGCATCGAAGAGGAGCGGCGGCTGATGTATGTGGCGATCACCCGCGCACAACGCAGCCTCACGCTGAGCTGGTGCCGTGAACGCTCGCATGCGCGCCAGACCCTGCCGCAGGAGCCTTCTCGATTCATCGCTGAGATGGAACTCTCAAGCGGCGCAAGCGGCGTGCGCGCAACGGTCACCAACGAAACAGCCCGCGCCCGGTTAAACGCGCCCGGTTAGGCGCGCTGAAGGATCTGCTGGGCGGTTCGCGCGCTGCGAAGTGATAGAGAAATCAAGCGCACCTGCGAGGCGCGCGCGCCGCCTGCCCGTTACTTGCGCGGGCGGCGACTGAACATCACTTGGCCGCTGCGGGCTGCTCGGGCTCTTTGAGACTGCCGCCCGACGCGTTGGCCATGTGAACCACGGCGCGCAGAATCTCGAAGTCGGAGGCTGCGCCTCCCGCCTGAGCCGGCATTGCGCCCTTGCCCTTGAGCGCAGCAGTCACCAGCGCTTCAAGGGGAAGCCCGGTGTCAAGCCGCGCCTTCCAGCCGGCTGCATCGCCCGTTTTGGGCGCGCCGGCAACGCCGGCCGAATGGCAGGCCGCGCACTGCGCCGTGTAAACCTGCTCGCCCGATTTGAGCGCCCGAGGCGCGCTGGCATCGATCAGTTCGAAGCCCGCCACGGGCTTGATTCGCGCCTCAATCGCGTCTGCGGTCATGGACTGACTGCCTGCGCCGGTACGCTTGCCTGCGCCCACATATTTCACCAGAAGAACGATGATCAGGATGGGCACGATGAAGGCGAGCACGACGACCGTGATCAGCTGTTTCGGGGTCTTGATGGGGGTTTCGTGTTCTGCGCTCATGAGCCGACCGTCGCGGTGAAAGTTCAAAGCTTTGAATTGTAACGGGAAACGCGAAGGCGGTCGACGAGTGACCGTGACGCGAACGTCGAAACCGAGTATGCTTCGCACTCCATCGCTGCCGCCAGAGGCAGCCAGGCGCCCGTAGCTCAGTGGATAGAGTACTGGCCTCCGAAGCCAGGGGTCGCGCGTTCGATCCGCGCCGGGCGCGCCACACCACTACACCACTAAACCGATTCGCCGCCACATTCCCGCGAACAACCGTCTCAGGAATCGGTCCATGACAACGCTTCATCCCGCATCGGTCGTCGTCGGGTCCGGCCGCGATGTGGTCGAACCGGTTGCGATCGCCAGTCTTCCGGTGTTCCGCGCCTCCACGGTGCTGTTTGATTCGCTTGACCAGGCCGATTCCGCCGGCAGGCTCACCGCTCAGGGCGTGCGGCACGTCACCTCCTACGGCACCGCCGGAACCCCTGGCACGATGGCGCTCGCCGATGCGCTCTGCGAGATCGAGGGCGCCGGGCATCCGTGCCGCGCCGCGCTGATGCCCTCCGGGCTGGCGGCGATCACCACCCTGCTGCTTGCGCTGCTCGAGCCGGGCGACCATCTGCTGGTGCCCGATTCGGTATACGGGCCCACGCGCCTGTTTTGTGACGGCATGCTGACGCGGCAGGGCATTGCGGTCGACTACTACGATCCGGCGCTGTCAGCCGATGCGCTCGCGCTGCTGATCCAGGCGCGTACCCGCATCCCGCTGATCCAGGCGCGCACCCGCATCATCTATCTCGAGAGCCCGGGCAGCTACACCTTTGAACTTCAGGATGTGCCGGCGATCTGTGCGCTCGCGCGCTCGCGCGGCGTGCTCACCGTGATCGACAACGCCTGGGCGTCGCCCGTGTTCGCCAGGCCCTTTGACTGGGGCGTCGATGCATCGGTGCTGCCGCTAACCAAATACTGGAGCGGTCACTCCGATGTGCTGATGGGTGCGGCTGTCGTGCGAGAAGCGCTTTGGCCGCGGCTCTGGTCTGCCATACGTCAGCTTGGCATCTGTGTCAGTGGCGACGATGCGTTTCTGGTGCTTCGGGGTCTGCGCACCGCCGATGTCAGAATGCGTCGCCATCAGGACAACGCGCTGGCGGTGGCACGCTGGCTCGAGTCGCAGCCCGAGGTGCGGCGCGTGCTTCATCCTGCGCTCGAGTCCCACCCTCAGCATGCCTGGTGGCAGCGCGATTTTTCCGGCGCCAGTGGCCTGTTCTCATTCGAACTGAAAGACGAGGCAACAGGCGGATTGGGCCCAGGCTTCAATGCCGCAACGGCGGCACTTTGCGAAGGCCGCCGGCATTTTGGAATCGGCTACTCCTGGGGCGGCTTCGAAAGCCTGATCATGCCGGCTCGCCTGTCAGGCGCGCGAAGGGTGCGGGTCTGGCGCGGCGGCCCGTTGATCCGGGTGCATGTCGGGTTGGAAGATCCTGCCGATCTGATCGCCGACCTGGCCGACGGGCTCGCGGCGATGCGGCAGGCGCTGTCGAACCGCTGAGCGCCTGCGCACCTGCAGCGGGTCTGCTCAGTGGCTGGCTTCGCCGCCTGCGTGCCGGGTGGCGCCGCGCTTGACCTCTTCCATGTCCAGCGCACGAACCTGACGCAGGATGTCATCGAGCGCGCCTTTTGACAGCGCGCCCGGCTGCTGGAACACAATGACCTGCTCGCGAAAGATCATCAGCGTGGGAATTGAGCGGATGCCAAAGTGCATCGAGAGTTCCTGCTCCTCGTCGGTATTGATCTTGACGAATTTGACGTCGACGTTTTCGCCGGCAACCTTTTCGAAGACCGGGGCAAACCCACGGCACGGCCCGCACCAGGGCGCCCAGAAATCAGCAACGACAATGTCATTGCCGCCGACCGTGGCGTCGAATTGTTCGGAGGTGAGATCGGAGACGGACATCGCGGTTCCTGAAGAAAATTGGCACTGCCCCGGAATGAATGAACACCACCAACCATCCGCCCGCGCGACGGCCCGGGCGGCCCGTTGGCCCCGGCGCGCCGAGGGTTGACGCCGGGAAGCGACGGTATATTGCGCTCTGGCTGAACGCTGAAATGAGAAGCGCCCGACCCCGATCATCGGTCAGGCGCGAACCGACTTGATCGAGGTTACCGATGCCTACGCACCCGAACCCCTACCGCCAGGGTCTGTCCCGCAACGCAGCCAATCATGTTCCGCTGTCGCCGATCAGTCTGGTGGACTGGGCGGCCGACGTATTTCCTGACCGGCTCGCGCTGATTCACGGCGCAACGCGTCTGTCCTGGCAGCAGCTTCGCGCGCGTGCGCGCCGACTCGCCTCGGCGCTCGTGGCGCGCGACATCGGCGAGGGCGACACGGTCGCGGTGATGCTGCCCAACACACCCCCTGATGCCGCCACGGTCGCCTTCATTCTTCAGCACTCCGACTCAAAGGTGGTGCTGGTTGACCGCGAGTTCTCGGGCGTGATGACCGACGCGCTTGCGATCATCGCGCGCGAGGGCGGCCGCCGGCCGCTGGTCATCGACGTGGACGATCCGGTCTATGACGGCCCGGGAAGCGCCATTGGCGATCTTGGCTACGAGACGCTGCTCGCCGCGGGGGGCGGGCCAACTGCCCGATGATGAGTGGGACGCGATTGGGCTCAATTACACCTCGGGCACCACGGGCAATCCGAAAGGCGTGGTGGTTCATCACCGCGGCGCCTACATGAACGCGATCGCCAATGCGATGGCCTGGGCCCTGCCGCATCATCCGGTGTATCTGTGGACGCTGCCCCTGTTTCACTGCAATGGCTGGTGCTTTCCTTGGACGCTGGCCGCGGTGGCGGGCACCCATGTATGCCTTCGAAAAGTCGATGCGAAACTGATCTTCGATCTGATCCGTGAACACCGGGTCACGCACTACTGCGGCGCGCCCATTGTGCATTCCACCCTCATCGCTGCGCCCGCCGAACTGCGACGCGGCATCGACCATGAGGTGAAGTGCATGGTGGCGGGTGCCGCCCCGCCCGCGGCGATGATCGCGGGCATGCAGACGCTGGGCTTCAAGCTCACGCACGTGTATGGCCTGACCGAGGTCTATGGTCCGGCAGCGGTGTGCATGCCGCATGACGACTGGGCTGCGCTCGAGGTGGGCGACCAGGTGGATCGACACGGCCGGCAGGGCGTGCGCTATCAGTTGCAGCAGGGCCTCACCGTGATGGATCCGCAGACCATGACCGAAGTGCCGCGCGATGGCCAGACCATGGGCGAGGTGATGTTCCGCGGCAATATCGTCATGAAGGGTTATCTCAAGAACGAAAAAGCCACCACCGAGGCATTCCGCGATGGCTGGTTCCACACCGGCGACCTCGGCGTGCTGCATCCCGATGGCTATGTGAAGCTGAAAGACCGCGCCAAGGACATCATCATCTCCGGCGGCGAAAACATCTCGTCAATCGAGGTTGAAGACGCGCTTTACCGGCATCCGGCGGTCATGGCCTGCGCGGTGGTGGCCAAGCCCGATCCGAAATGGGGCGAAACGCCGCTTGCGTTCGTTGAGCTTCGGCCAGGCACCACCGCCACCGAGGCCGAACTGATCGAGCACTGCAGGGGCCTGCTCGCGCGCTTCAAGTGTCCGCGCGAAGTGCGCTTTGCCGAAGTGCCGAAAACCTCCACCGGGAAAATCCAGAAGCATCTGCTGCGCGCCCAGGTCAAGTCGTCCAGCGCAATCGTTGGCTGACAACCCCGGCGGGTACAATCCGCGCCCATGCTCTCCGAACAGAAATCCGCGCTTGCAGCGCTATTCCAGGACGCCGCGCGCGCGCTCGCCGCGGGAGTGATCGCCGACGACGCGATCCCCGCTGTTGAGCTCGACCGGCCCCGTCAGCCCGATCACGGCGATCTCGCCTGCAATCTCGCGATGCAGCTTGCCCGGCCGCTGAAGCAGCCGCCACGTAAAATCGCCGAGGCGCTTGCCCAGGCGGTTCAGGCGGCTGACTCGGCCAGTGCGCAGCCGCTGCTGGCTGCAATCGAGATTGCCGGCCCCGGCTTCATCAATCTGCGGCTTGCGGCCTCTGCACGGCGGGCGGTCATTGCCCGGGTGCTTGAACGCGCCGAGCGGTTTGGCGTTGGCGTACAGGGCCAGCATCGCAGCGTCGTGGTTGAATTTGTGTCGGCCAACCCCACCGGCCCGCTGCATGTGGGTCATGGTCGGCAGGCGGCGCTCGGTGATGCGATCTGTGGGTTGCTTGCGGCAAGCGGCTGGCAGGTCAGTCGGGAGTTTTACTACAACGATGCCGGGGCGCAGATTGCGAACCTGGCCGCATCGGTCCAGGCCCGTGTGCGCGGCATGGAGCCCGATGACCCCCGCTTTCCGGCCGATGGTTACCGAGGCGAATACATTCGCGATATCGCAGCCGATTACCTTGCCGGTCGCACGGTTTGCGCAGAGCGCGTGGCCTCTGAAACCGGCGCAGCCGACCCCGATGATCTGGAAGCGATCCGGCGCTTCGCGGTGGCCTACCTCCGGCGCGAGCAGGACAATGATCTGCGCGCGTTTGGCGTGCGCTTTGACACCTACTATCTCGAGTCATCGCTCTATAGCGATGGCCGGGTTGAGCAGACCGTGCAGGCGCTGTCGGCCGCAGGCGTCACGTTTGAGCATGAAGGCGCGCTGTGGCTGCGCAGCACGCAGTTCGGCGACGATAAAGACCGGGTCATGCGCAAGAGCGAAGGCGGCTACACCTACTTCGTACCCGATGTGGCCTATCACGTGACCAAATGGCAGCGCGGCTTCAACCGGGCGGTCAATATTCAGGGCTCTGATCACCACGGCACGATTGCGCGGGTGCGCGCGGGTCTGCAGGCGCTTGCGCTGGGAATTCCGCAAGGCTATCCGCAATACGTGCTGCACAAGATGGTCACGGTGATGCGCGGTGGCCAGGAGGTGAAGATCTCCAAGCGCGCAGGCTCGTATGTCACGCTGCGCGATCTGATCACCTGGAGTGGCGAGCACGGCGCAGCGGGCAACACAGCCGAGCAGTCCGAGGCGGAGCGCCGCGGCCGCGATGCGGTTCGCTTCTTTCTGGTGTCGCGCAAGGCCGACTCCGAGTTCGTGTTCGACATTGACCTGGCCTTATCGCAGAGCGATGAAAACCCGGTGTACTACGTGCAGTATGCGCATGCCCGGATCTGCTCGGTGCTCGAACAGGCGGCCAGGCAAACGGGAGAGGCGGCTGCTGCAATCGAGGCCCGCGTGCGGGCGCAGGCCATTGAGTCGCTTGAATCCACCGCACCCCTTGCGTCGCCCCGGGAGACGGCGCTGATGGCGCGGCTAGCCGAGTACCCGGCGTTGATTGCGCAGGCTGCCGACGAGCTTGCGCCGCATGCGCTTGCGTTCTATCTGAAAGAGCTCGCTGCGGAGCTGCACGCTTACTATAATTCTGAGCGGTTTCTTGTCGAGGATGCCGCGCTTCGCCAAGCGCGGCTGGCGCTGCTGCTGGCGGTGCGACAGGTGCTCCGTAACGGTCTTGCGCTTCTGGGTGTGTCAGCTCCGGAAAAAATGTGAAGCGGATTCGCGATCACGATACGGGTGGTTCCCGCCGCCAGCGCGGCAGTCTCGCGCTTGGCATGATGCTGGGCATTGTCGTTGGCCTGGCGGTGGCGGTTGCAGTGGCGGTGTTTGTCACGCGCGCGCCGCTTCCGTTTGTCAACAAAGTGGTGCGCAGTGGCGATCGCATCGTCGAGCCGCGCTCCGCCGCCGAGGCACCCGATCCCAATCGGCCAGCCAGCGCCCGACAGCGGGCGCCGGCCGAATCGGCCTCGCCTACCGCAGCGCGCGCGCCGTCTGACGCAGCCGTACCGCCGCCTTCCGCGCCGGCGGCCGGGGCGGTGCCCGCCGACCGTTCGTCGGCTGCCGCGCCTGCGGGCAGCGCGCCCGCAGACGGCGCCGAGCCACCCGCCGAGCGCACGCTTTACGTGTTACAGGCGGGGGCATTCCGCCTGGCCGATGATGCGGACAGCATGAAGGCGAAGCTTGCGCTGATCGGGCTCGAGGCCCGCGTGCAGCCCGCCGAAGTCAATGGTCAACGCGTGTTTCGCGTCAGGATCGGTCCTTACGTGCAACTTGACGATCTGAATCGCGCACGGGCCCGGCTCGAAGAAAACGGCATCGAATCATCGGTGGTGCGCCAGCGTTGAGTCCGCTTGGGCTTGCGCGCTGATCGACCTCAGGAGAACCCATGAACGAATCCCGCAGACTCTGGATCCAGGCGCTTGCCGCGAGCGGCAGCGGGCTGGCCGCTCATGGCGCAGTCGCCCAGTCTGAGCCCATGGCTGGTCGTGACTTTCGGGCGGTCAATCCCGCGCAGCCAGTCGAGGCGCCGGCGGGCCGCATTGAAGTGCTGGAGTTTTTTGCCTACTGGTGTCCGCATTGCCACTCGCTTGAGCCCGAGCTTGCGCAGTGGCGCACGCGCCAGCCGGCTGAGGTGGTGTTTCGGCGCGAGCACGTCAGTTTTCGCGAAACGCGCATTCAGCAGCTTCACTATGCGCTGGTGGCGCTGGGCAAAGTCGATGAGCTGTCGCCGCGCGTCTTTCATGCGCTTCATGTCGACAAAGTACGGCTTGAGACGCCTCAGAAAATGGCCGAGGTGCTGGGACTCGATCCCAAGTCATTTTCCGAAGTCTATGAGTCGTTTTCGGTGCGCACTCGGGCCAGACGCGGCACGCAGGTTGCCGAGGCCTACGCGATTGATGGCGTGCCCTCGCTTGCCGTGGCGGGCAAGTACCTCACCGCACCGTCGATGGCGGGCTCCAACACGGCAGCACTCAGAGTGGTCGACTTCCTGGTGGCACGCGAGCGCAAGGCGGGCGGTTTCAAAGGCTAGGGGTGGCCTCTGACTGGGCGTCATGAGCAATTCAGGTCCGCGCATCGTCATCACGGGCGCCTCCAGCGGAATCGGTGAGGCGTTCGCGCTTGAGTACTCAGCGCGGCATCCCGATGCGGTGTTTGCGCTGTTTGCACGGCGTGGCGACAAGCTCTCCGATCTGGCGCGCAGGCTGGCGCCAGCCAAGGCATGGTGTTTTGCAATCGACATCACCGACCGTGAGGCGCTGCTCGCAGCGGCGGAGCAATTCATGGCCGAATTCGGCGCACCCGACATCGTCATCGCGAACGCCGGTATCAGCGCCGGAACGCTCACCAGCGAGCGGGCCGATGCACCGGTGTTTCGTCGCATCATCGACGTCAACGTGGTGGCGCTGTTTGATTCGTTCGCCGCGTTTCTTCCCGCGATGCGGGCGCGGCGTGCAGGCACCCTGGTCGGCATCGCAAGCGTGGCCGGTGTCCGCGGCCTGCCGGGTGCTGGCGCCTACAGCGCAAGCAAAGCCGCAACGATCACCTATCTCGAATCGCTGCGACTCGAAGAGCGTGCGCACGGCATCCGGGTGGTAACGATCGCGCCGGGCTACATCCGCACGCCGATGACAGCCGTCAACCGCTACCCGATGCCTTTTCTGATGCCGGTCGACGCTTTCGCGCGCCGTGCAGTGGACGTGATCGCTGCGGGGCGATCCTTTGCGGTGATTCCTCGGTCGATGCGCGTGGTGGCACTCGCGCTGCGGATGTTGCCAAACTGGCTATACGACGCGCTGTTTGCGCGTGCGCCCCGCAAGGCGCGGGTCACAGACGCCCACCCATGAGCGCACCGCGCATCGTTTCACTAGTGCCCAGCCTCACCGAGCTTGTCTGCGCGCTTGGGCGGGCAGACTGGCTGGTTGGGCGAACCGGCTTCTGCATTCATCCGGCCCACGAACTCGCCCGCATCCCCAAGGTGGGCGGCACCAAGACTGTCAACATCGAGCGGATCCGTCGCTTAGCGCCCACGCATCTGATCGTCAACATCGATGAGAACGAAAAACCCACGGTTGATGCGCTCGCTGCGTTCATACCAAACGTGGTCGTTACGCACCCGATCGCGGTCGAGGACAACTTCGCGCTCTATGATCGTTTTGGTCGGTTGTTCGATGCCCAGGCGCGCGCCGCCGATTTGTGTGCGCAACTTGCGCGTACGCTCGATGAGCTGGCGCGACATCGATTCGATAGACTTCCGGTCGTGTACCTGATCTGGAATGATCCCTGGATGACCCTGTCGGCTGACACCTTTATTGCCAGGATGCTGGCGTGCGTGGGGATCGATGCGAAAGCGCCCGCAACCAGCGGCGCTGTCCGCTATCCATCCTTGGCGTGCGAGTCCATCCCTGCCCTGGGTGTCGATGCCGTGCTCCTGTCATCCGAGCCCTGCCGGTTTCGCGTTGCCGACCGAGCCCTGCTGCGCCAGGCCTGGATCGATCAGGCGCGCCAACCGGTGCCAATACTTGGCATCGATGGCGAGATGACCTCCTGGTACGGGCCTCGGGCCATCGAAGGCCTTCGATATCTGCTGGGCTTCAGGCGCCGGCTCGAGCGGCGGCTGTCTGCGCGACAAGGCGTGGGTCACAGGCCTCTCAGCACAACGCGTTCCGGCGCGGCTCAGGCAGGTCTCCTGCTTACCGCAGGCGTGCTGCTGACGACGCTGGTCGGGTGCTCAACTGCGCCACCTGTGCCGTCGTCACCGGGCAGTCCGCCCGCCACCACCAGCGCTGACCCTGGCTCGCAAGCCCCAGCGTCTGCAAGCGGGTCGCCCCCCTCACGAGGCCGGTTTTATCTGGATGACGGACCTGGCGATCGACCACTCGCCGAGTTGCAGAAGGTGCCCGATGCGGTGCCCAGAGCGGAACCGCTGCATTCGCGGGCCAACCGGCCCTACACGATATTTGGCCGCACCTACGTCCCGATGACGCAGATCGAACCGTTTCGCGAGCGCGGCATGGCCACCTGGTATGGACGCCGCTATCACGGCCGACCCACCTCGATCGGTGAGCCCTACGACATGTATTCGATGACCGCCGCGCATCCGACGCTGCCGCTGCCAAGCTATGCGCGCGTGACCAATCTACGCACCGGGCGCAGCGTGGTCGTCCGGGTCAATGACCGCGGCCCGTTTCTGCACGGGCGGGTCATCGATCTGTCGTACGCCGCAGCGGCTAAGCTGGCGGCCGCGCTTCCCGGAAGCGCTGAGGTCGAGGTTGAGCTGATCACGCGTTTTGACGAGGTGCCGGTGGCGGCTACCGGGCTCGCATCGGCCGCGCCTGCCGCCGCACCCGCCGCACCCGCCGCACAGCCCGTGGCAGCGGTATCCGCGCCCGTGTCATCCGCCGCGTCGGCCCCGACGCCCGCGGCTGCCTCGTCGCAGGTTCTGGTCATTCCTGTCTCGCTACCCAGCGCGCCGGCAGTCATCGCATCTGCAGTGCCCACCGCACCCGCCGCACCCACCGCACCCTTGACCAGCGCGTCGCCACCCGCCACGAGCGCCCTCGCGCCCGGCCGCTATGTCCAACTGGGCGCGTATCAGTCCCAGGAAGGCGCCGAGGCAGCGCTTGCACAACTTCGTGCCAGGGGCTTACCCGAACCGGTGAGCGTGCGGCGTGATGGGTCGTGGCACAAGCTTGTCGCGGGCCCGTACGCGCAGGCCGCCGACGCTCAGGACGCGCAGCGTCGGCTACGCGCCGCGACTGGAATCGACGCGTTCGTGCTGCTTCGCCAGCCCTAGCGCACGCGCATAGATTTCGCGATGCGGGCGATTGGCAAGCCGCTCCACGATCCGGGTGGCGCGGCTTGCGCCGACCTCGGCAATCAGCGCGGTCAGCAGCTGATCGAGATCTAGCGTGAGGCTCACAGGTTGCTCGCCTGCAGGCGCTCCGCCTTCGTGCGATGGCTGCTCGCGGCTGTCCGCGTTTCGAGTGCCCGGCAGCCTGAAGCCTGCCGGTGCAATGATCAGCCCGTATTCACCTTTCAGACGCATGGCGTCGGCGCGCAGCCACGCGAGCGCATCGGCGCTGAGGCAGCGGTGAATTTCCTCAAATTTTTTGGTGAGCTCACGCCCCAGCACAAGCCAGCGCTCGCCGCCCAGCTGCTCGACGATTGCGGTAAGCGTCGCCTCGATCCGGTGCGGCGATTCGAACAGCACAACCGGGCAGTCAAGACTGGCGAGGCTACGCAGGCGCTCGGCCCGCTGGCGCGGGCGCGATGGCAGAAAGCCCTCAAAGCGAAATGCACCCTCGATCAGCCCGCTTGCGCTTGCGAGTGCGGTCAGTGCAGAGGGCCCCGGAACCGGAATGACCCGCCTCCCTGCCGCGAGGACCGCCGACACGATTCTTGCGCCCGGGTCGCTGATGCCGGGCGTGCCGGCATCGGTCACGAGCGCAACCGATTTGGCTTCGGCCAGCATCGCCACAATACGGTCGGCGGCCATCGCTTCATTGTGCTGGTGTGCGGCAAATATCCTGGCGCGACTGCCGATCCGGGCGAGCAGTGGCGCGCTCACGCGGGTATCCTCAGCGGCGACGCCATCGACTTCGGCGAGCACTCGGGCGGCGTGCGTGCTCAGGTCGCCGAGATGACCCCCCGATAGGCGTTGCCACTACATATAATGCGCCGGGCTCAACCGCCGGAGGCTGTCGTGAGCGCTCATTGGCCTGTGGGTCGTTCTGGTCTGAATTCATGCACCGGTTGCCGCCATTGCGTGGCCCGCATTGTCCCGGGGCAGGCAGGCGTTCGCAAGCCGCCGGGGTGCGCGGTGGCGCGGCAGCCGGAAGCGGGCGTGCCGTGACGCGATCACCGACCCAGCGCTCGGGCGATGTCGGCGAAGACCTCGCGCTTGCGCATCTGCAGCGGGCGGGGCTCACGCTGGTCGCCCGGCAGGTTGCCAGCCGCTTCGGCGAAATCGACCTGATCATGCGGGATCGCGACGAGTGGGTGTTTGTCGAGGTTCGCAGCCGCAGCCGAAGCGGTTTCGGCTCGGCGGCTGACAGCATCACGGTCGCCAAGCAGATGAAACTGCGCCGCAGCGCGCAATCCTGGCTGCAGCAGCACCATGGCAATCGGCTGCCAGCGTGTCGATTCGACGTCTGTGCAATCGATGACGGCCGAATTGATTGGATACGCGGCGCCTTCTAACGATAGAATTTTCGTTTGCTGCCAACAGGTGAACTCATGAAGCGACTGATGATTCTGATCGGCGCCGCGTCGATCGCGGGCTCGTCCCTGATGCTCTCCGGCTGTCTGCCGCTTGCCGCAACCGGCATGGTTGCCGGCGCACTGGCGGCCAGCGACCGTCGAACGCTGGGTGCTCAAACCGAAGACGCCAGCATCGAGTTCAAGGCTGGCGCCCGTCTGCGCGACACGATGCGCTTTCCTGGTGGAATCTCGGTCACCAGTTACAACCGCAGGGTTTTGCTCACCGGCCAGGTGGGCAATGACGATGATCGTCGCCAGGCCGAACAGATCGTTTCTCGCATCGACAATGTCCGATCCGTCGAAAATGCGCTGCAGGTGTCTGGCCAGCCAGCGCTCACCGCATCGGCATCCGACGCCGCAGTCAGCGCCGGCGTGAAAGCCGCTCTCCTTGAAAATTCCGACACCAAGGCCACGGCGGTCAAGGTCGTGACCGAGGGCGGAATCGTTTACCTGATGGGCATTGCATCGCGCAAAGAAGCCGATCGCGCCGCGCAGGTGGCAAGCCGCGTCCGCGGTGTGCAGAAAGTGGTGGCGGTGTTTGAAATCATCAGTGACGAGGAACTCGCACGAATCCTCAAGAACCAGTCCGAGGCGCGCTAAGGCCATGGCCCTGCCGCCCATCCTGCGCGAACGGCTGCGGCTGCCGGTCGTGGCCTCGCCGATGTTCATCATCTCCAACCCTGAACTGGTGATCGCGCAGTGCAAGGCGGGCGTGGTGGGCTCATTCCCGGCGCTCAATGCGCGTCCCCGCGAGCAGCTCGATGACTGGCTCGCGCAGATTCGCGAAACGCTCGATGCCCATGATCGCGCGCATCCTGACCAGCCTAGCGCGCCCTTCGCAGTCAACCAGATCGTGCATCGGTCCAACGACCGACTCGAGCACGATCTGGAAATGTGTGTGCGGCACCGGGTCCCGATCGTGATCACCTCACTGGGTGCGCGGCCGGAGGTCAACGACGCGGTGCATAGCTACGGCGGCATCGTGCTGCATGACATCATCAACAACCGTTTCGCCCACAAAGCCATCGAAAAGGGTGCCGACGGTTTGATCGCTGTGGCCGCCGGCGCAGGCGGGCATGCGGGTACGCTCTCTGCGTTTGCGTTGGTGCAGGAAATCCGCGAGTGGTTTGATGGGCCGCTGCTCCTGTCGGGTGCCATCGCCAATGGTGCTGCGATGCTGGCTGCCCAGGCAATGGGTGCCGACCTCGCCTATGTGGGCTCGGCTTTTATCGCCACGCACGAGGCGCGCGCCGCAGAGGCTTACAAGCAGGCAATTGTTGCCGGTAGCGCTGAAGATATCCTCTATACCAACCTGTTCACCGGCGTGCATGGCAACTACCTGCGCGCCTCGGTGGTGGCCGCAGGGCTCGATCCCGACAATCTGCCGCAAAGCGATCCCACCAGCATGAACTTCTCCTCCGACCGGCCGGCCAAGGCCTGGAAAGACATCTGGGGAAGCGGTCAGGGAATCGGCGCGGTCAAGGCCGTGGTTGGCGCAGGGGAACTGGTTGAGCGGCTGACGCGGGAGTATCGGGCCGCATTCAACCGTCTTACCGCACTCCAGGCAGGGGCCGGCTGAGGCTCGGCGTCTCAGGCGCCCACGGCCGTAGGCGCTGCCTCAGACGCGCTTACCGCGCCAGCGGGCAACCGCTGGCGTAATCTCGGTCAGTTCGCGAAACACCTGAATGCCGGGCGGGGATCGGCGAGCAAGCGCCGGACTCTGTCCACCCGCCCACAGTTCGGTGGCGCGAGGCAGCTTGGCACGCAACTCGGCCAGCCCATCGGCGACCGCGTTGGATCCGAGCGAAGCGGTAAACGACAGCGCAACGATGTCCGCATTGTGCGCCGTGGCGGCCAGCACAATGTCCCATACCGGTGTCTGAACCCCCAGCGACAGGCAACCGCAGCCTTCAAGCGTCAGAATCGACTCAACCATCAGCAGTCCAAGACCGTGGCTTTCATTGGGGAAGGTGGTGAGCAGGACGCGGGGACGGTTTCCGGTGTGCGGGATTGTGCTGATCGCATTGCGCAGCACGATCTGCATGGACTCTGTGTACAGATGCTCTTCAAACACCTCGAAGTAGCCGCGGGCCCAGGCTTCGCCAACCATGCGATTCAACGGCGCAGCAACCTCGACCACAAACCGGTCCACGCCCATGCGCACCGCTGCCTGCGACAGCGAACGCCTCAGACCATCGACGTCGTGGGCCTTGGTCAGTTCAATGAAGCGTTGCAGGTCATCGCGGTCGCTGCGCAGGTCACTCGCTGTCCGTGGCGCTTCGGCCGATTGCGCGGCAAGCGCATGAAGATCTTCGAGCGACAGCGAAATGATGCGCCCTGGGCGATGCCCAATGTCCATCAGCCTGCGGATTACACGCAGCTTGTCAACCTGCTCGATCGGGTAACTGCGCTCGCCGAAGGAATCTCTGCCAGGGCTTGGAAACCCGTAGCGCCGCTCCCAAACGCGCAATGTATCCTTCGCGAGACCCGTATCGCGTTCGACCGCAGCAATGCTGAGTGCAATGCCCGATGTAACTGAACGGTCATTCATGGTGGCCAGCCTTGCGTGCCTGTCCGGTTCTTCGACCGGTTTTCAGTGGGTGAAACCTCGCCGGATGTGACTTTGTCTTAGACAACTTGCCTCATCCTCGCGGTGTGACAGGTATCTTACGCCTGTCGGCTGACCCTGCCTAGCACATGGGGAAATCCCATGAAACGCAATCGGCGAATTCTGTACTAGACACCGTTTGGTCATATCATGACTGAAGAGTCATAAAAATCCCTCTCCAACTTTTCGAACGGGCGAGTCGACCGCGGGCAGTCGGCCTGCCGAAGGGCGTTTCAGGATGCGCATTGCGGTGATCGGTTCCGGTGTTTCCGGTTTGGCGGCGGCTTTGCGTTTGCAGGCGCACCACGAGGTCGTGCTCTATGAAAGCGATGCGCGCGCGGGCGGCCACGCACACACGGTCGACGTGCAGCTGGATGGCATCCGGGCGCCGGTTGACACCGGTTTCCTGGTCTACAACGAGCGCACCTATCCGCACCTGATTGCGCTTTTCAAGGAACTGGGCGTGCCTGCGGCGCCCACCGATATGTCGTTTGCGGCCTCGATCGGCCCGCATCAGTTCGAGTGGTGTGGATCCAACATTCCCGCGCTGTTCGCACAGCCGTCAAATCTGTTTCGTCCAGGCTTCTGGCGAATGCTGCGTGACATTCTGCGATTCAACCGCGAAGCGACTGCGCTTGCGACGATGGATGATGTGCAGGCCCGCCTCGATGAGCCGCTCGAGCGCTTTCTTGCGCGTGAGCGCTACAGCGACGAATTTCGGGATGGTTACCTGCTGCCCATGGCGGCGGCGATCTGGTCATGTTCCACAGCCACCATGACCCAATTCCCGGTCGGAAGCTTCGTACGGTTTTTTCATAACCACGGGCTTCTGCAGATCGAAGGGCGGCCGCGTTGGATGACGGTGCCGGGTGGCTCGCGTGAATACGTGTCGCGCATTCTCGCGGGTTTGAACGACGTCAGGCTCGCCGAGCCAGTGCGGTCGATCGTGCGACGCACCGGCGGCTCGGGCAGTCCCGTCACCGTGCACTCATCGACTGCAACAGAGCACTTTGATCAGGTTGTGCTGGCCTGTCACAGCGATCAGGCGCTTCTCCTGCTGGCCGATGCCAGCGATGACGAACGCGCGGTGTTGGGCGCCATTCGTTACCAGCCCAACCGCGCGTTGCTTCACACCGATGCCGGCCTGATGCCGGCGCGGCGTCGCGCCTGGGCTGCTTGGAACTACCTGAGCGATGGCCGCGCGGGCGCCCCATCGGTCTCGGTCACCTATTGGCTCAATCGCCTGCAGCCGCTGCCGTTTCGAACGCCGGTGTTTGTCAGCCTGAACCCGCTGCGAGCGCCTCGTCCGTCAACGCTCATCCAGGAATTCGACTACGCGCATCCCATCTTTGATCTGGCCGCGGGCCGGGCGCAGCGAAAGCTCAAGGCGATTCAGGGCCGTCATCACACCTGGTTCGCGGGCGCCTGGACGGGCTATGGGTTTCATGAAGATGGTCTTCGGTCAGGGCTTGAAGTGGCGCAGGCGCTGGGCCGGCGGGCCGCGACATTGCCGCAAGCGGCTTAACGCGCCCTGACAACATGGCCAGACCCGGCGATCAGATTTATTTTGCATTCGGCGAGGTCCGGCATCGCCGGCTGCATCCGCGCGAGCACGCGTTCAAGTACCAGGCGTGGTTTGTTCGGGCGCCGCTCACCGCACTCGAGACGCGCTCAGGCGACTGGCTGTTTGGCATCAACCGCAGATCGCTCCTGTCGCTACAGGCGAAAGACCATGGCGACGGCGGCGCGATTCGCCCCTGGATCAACGACTTGCTTGCATCGGCTGGATTGCACGCTGACGGTGAGATCTGGCTCCACGCCTTTGCGCGCGTGCTTGGCTACGCGTTCAAGCCGGTCAGCTTCTGGTATTGCCACCGTGCCGATGGCGCGCTGGTTGCGGTGATCGCAGAGGTGCACAACACGTTCGGCGAGCGGCATGTCTATCTGCTGGCTGACCCCCAGGGTGAGCCGCTCAAGGCCGGGGCGGAACTGCGTGCGAACAAGTCCTTTCATGTCTCGCCGTTTTGCGCCGTGCAGGGCGGTTACCGGTTCCGATTCATCACTCGCGCAGACCGGGCCGTCGCGCGAATTGACTATGACGACGCCAACGGCCCGCTGCTCCTCACCAGTCTGAGCGGCGCCTTCGAACCTGCGGGGCTCGCCCAGCGGTTGCGCGCCCTGCTGGGCTTTCCACTGTTTAGCGCCGCCGTGATTGCACGCATCCACTGGCACGCGCTTCGTCTGTGGCTGGCGCGGGTGCCGTTTCATCGCAAGCCCGAGGCGCCTGACACCATTCTCACCCGGGGTTCCCCATGACCATCACCGCCACCACGCACTCGTCTTCATCCAACGACGTGCGGACCCCTGCGCCTGCGCTGCCACGTTCAGCCGCGATCATCGTCCGCCTGCTTGAGCGCTTGTCGAGCGGCTCACTCTGTCTT
>Ga0194124_10003285_pt1 | contig 17134 bp, 17 predicted proteins | sample TA2KigCas0mmetaG_FD_148605 | JGI IMG/M metagenome (GOLD analysis project Ga0194124, IMG submission 148605) | Freshwater microbial communities from Lake Tanganyika, Tanzania - TA2015031 Kigoma Deep Cast 0m | ecosystem: Environmental > Aquatic > Freshwater > Lake | place: Tanzania: Lake...
ACGCAATAAGTATTTCAATGTGCATGAAATCGAAAGCATTTATGGCACATCGGCAGGCGCAGTCATTGGAATTATGATTTCTCTCCAATTTGAGTGGGAAACATTAAATGATTACATAATCAAACGACCCTGGCATGACGTCTTTACAGTAAAGGTGCAACATATATTAGATGCCTATTCCAAACGAGGAATCTTTGACTATTCCACCATCCAAAAATGTTTCAAACCATTGTTTGATGCAAAAAACATTTCTCTCGATATCACCATGGAAGAATTCTATCAACTCACAAAAAAAGATATACATTTATATACATTTGAAGTGAATGAATATAAACTGGAAGATATATCGCATACCACACATCCATCATTACCTTTACTTACTGCGGTTCAAATGACATGTGCGATCCCTGTTTTAATTTCGCCTATAATGATTGGAGAGAAATGCTATATGGATGGGGGCGTTGCATGTAATTATCCGCTACAATGTTGCATTGAATCTGGTAAATCGGTTGATGAAATCATTGGATTCAAGAACTATTATATAGACGATACTTCTAATGCATATGTGAATACTCAATCGAGTTTATTGGATTACTTATTGTATTTTTTATTCAAGGCAGTCTTTAACATTAATGCCAAATATATACAACCGGTGATCACAAATGAAGTTCTACTGAACACATCGAGAATGTCATACGAGTCGTTAAAACAATCCATTTCAAATATAGAGGTTCGCAAAGAATTGTTTGAAAAAGGTAAACAATGTGCCATCCATTATTTGAGAGAAAAGTAACATCAAATATAATATAGGAAAACGATTTAAAGACATCAAATATTATATAGGAAAACGATTTAAAGACATCAAATATTATATAGGAAAACGATTTAAAGACATCAAATATTATATAGGAAAACGATTTAAAGACATCAAATATTATATAGGAAAACGATTTAAAGACATCAAATATTATATAGGAAAACGATTTAAATACCCAATATATAATATAGGAAAACGATTTAAAGACCCAATATATAATATAGGAAAACGATTTAAAGACCTCGAATATATAATATATGAAAACGATTTAAAGACCTCGAATATATAATATATGAAAACGATTTAAAGACCTCGAATATATAATATATGAAAACGATTTAAAGACCTTGATTCATCGATTTATATAGTTGGTATGAATTCCCAATCCAATTCGCCGCATATTTTCTTCCAAATAATATCTTGCTCCATCCTTTTTTCTGGATCTTTCAACATTGGAAAGTCAGGTAAATATTTATCTTCCCCCAACAATTCACATAACTTATAGGCAGTATAATAATAATTCAAGAAATTCACTCGATCATCCGGACAATATTTGGAATAGGGTGATTGAAGTTCAATAAACAAATTGTATAATGTTTCTTCCAATTCAGGCGACATGATAGGCGGTTTTATACCCAATTTATCCTTTATAAATGGAATATGTTCATAATACTTATTATATCCCAACTTCTTCAATATTTCTTTGGTTTTCAAATTCGTGATTTGAGAGATGTCTATTCTCTCTTTTTTGATTTGCAACTTTATATTTTCAATCACTTCTTCCGGAATCTGGGTGGTTTCTTTCCCTTGAAATTGCGCTAAAATTTCCTTGAAATGGTTTATGCGTTTATATGCATAAAAACAGACTTCTTTCGGCGGTTCTTTATACGACGGTTTTTCATTTTCTATCAAATATGGAATACTTCTGGAACACATATTGCATACCATCAATCCATCCTCTTCTAAAGGAATAAGTTCGCCTTTAAAACACGCTTTACAAACATCGGTCGGATATACATATTGATTCACATCCAAGAATTCGTCGCTCACATTACTCAAATATTTTTGGACAATATTGTGACTATTCTGATGCGTTTGTTCGCCGCTTTCCGCCTCTTCTTTGATTTTGAAAAACTTATTCACCAATTTGGTTTTATTATTGGTGGTGGACGATGAGTTGGTTCCACCAGAAGATATGTTTTTTTTGTTTTCAAAATACTCAAATATATATTTGGAATTGTCCAACAAATAATCCTTTTTTTTCGATTTGATTCGTTTAAGGGTGTCTTTCAGATCATTGATATTATCTATTATATCAAGACGCTCTTCAACTGTCAAAGTATCCTTTTCTATGTCTAATGTATGGGTTAATTGATGTATTTGATTTTTATAATAAGAAGCAGAATGTTCGTCCCTCGAGAATTCATTTAAGAAATCTTTATGCTTGGAATCAATGGTGACTGCCGACTTTTTGTTATACTTTAAGTTTTTGTTGGTTTTTGGTTTGAAAGATGGCATATTCTTTTATATATATTTTTGGTATTTATTATTTAACTATTTATTTTTATATATATTGAAATACTTAATTCGTTTGTTTTTACATAGTTATTTCATTTAGCATAGTTATTTTGTTATTTTGTTATTTTGTTTAGCATTTCATAAAAAATTGAACAAAATGTATTAAACACTATATAAGATATAATAAGAATAACTATGTCTCCTCTTATTGATACTTTGTTTACCAAGCGTTTTTGTCTACCATCCGATATTGGGATGGAAGATTTACAATCAAAACCTTCTTCCTATTTATCATCATGTGTATGTGGTAATTTTAATCATGCTTCTTGCATTTTTGAAGGGAAAGACCGCTAATTTCAAAAAGATTCATATTCTCAGTTATGGTTTCAATATGGCAGGAGATGATACTAAAAATGACCCTGGCATTCATGCAGAACATGATGCCATTAATAAATTAAAACCAATCCGAAAAAAGAAACATTTACATAATGTGAATCTATTAGTCATCCGACTTTCTAAATTCAATAAACTTCAAAATTCCAAACCATGTGCTAATTGTATTGAAAATCTGAAACATTTACCTCAAAAAAGAGGATACCGTATACGAACTATTTATTATTCCAATGAACATGGAGAGATCGTGAAAAACAGTTTAACTCAATTAGAAAAAGATGAATTGCATTATACCAGATTCTTTAGGAAATTCAAAAAGTGATATTGACTGACTGACCAAGTTCAAAGTAATTGAATGTTTTCTTTTTTATGTATAAATGGACCTTAAACTCAATTTAGAAACATTAACAGATGCAGATAATATCAAGATGGATGCTATTCAATTTCAAAAAATGTTGCTCCTTTTTAATTCGATTGAGCAAGGTTGGTCTGTGAAAAAAAGGGGCGATTCATATGTATTTTCGAAACCCCATGAAAACAAAAAAGAAGTTTTAGAAGATAGTTATTTATTAAAATTTATGAAGACCAATTTAGATTTCAATAAATTTATCTCTCCATAAATGAAATAAGTATTCTAAATGTGAATAAATGATGAATTGAACGAATTCTTCATTTATGAATTTGTAATTTTGAATTAATTTCATTTCCAAAAAATTTTTTTCTTTAGGCATTGTATAATATGGGAGGCGGACTTATGCAGTTAGTGGCTTACGGAGCTCAAGATGTATACCTTAAAAACCTGTAGGGTAGAAAAACGTCAGGGAATATCGAATAAATAAGATATTCATAACCCCTTTTGTGGATTTTTATTAACCACGGACGTTAATTAGGGAAATTAAGAATTACGCTTAATTAGAATAACCCTAGTGAGAAAATCAAACTGCTTGAAACCCCTAAAACTTATTCTACTAAACAATTTTCGAGAGAAAGTTGCGGCCAAGAGAAAAAACTTGGGTATAGTAACAATGAATAAGATGATATTAGATAGTATATCTAATTGAAATGGGCAATGAGCATCCAAGCTTTATTAAAACACAAACGTTTTGAAACAATATAAATAATACACATTATAGTATTCTAATAAATGGATTCTAATAAACGAGAATGTTCCAAATGTAATATATTGCAAACCTTACATTGCTTCAGAGAATATGATAATCATACATATTCTACCACCTGTAAAAAATGTTTAAATGAAATGGATAAATGGAGAAAACAGAATATGCGAAATGAAAAGGCGAATAGCATGGTGACTTGTGAAAAATGTCATAATGATAAACCTTTAAAACAGTTTGCAAAACTGAAAAAGCATTATAAAAAGAAAATATGTTTATCTTGTTATCCAATCTTTTTAAAAGAGCAGAAAACAGAATGGTGTAAAAAGGAACATAATACAAATATGAATTATAGAATTAAAAAATCAATTGCAGCAAGGTTGAGAAATGTTTTGCATGAACATAAAACAACTTCAACTATGAATTATATTGGTTGTAATATTTTATTTTTCAGAGAATGGTTAGAATACAATTTTACTGAAGAAATGAATTGGAATAATTATGGTGTTTATTGGTCAATAGATCATGTAATACCAGTGTGTAAATTTGATTTAACAATGGAAAAAGATAAATATAAATGTTGGAATTGGTCAAACATGATGCCAGTTACTGTTCATTATAATGCATCTAAAAAATCATCCATTGATCTAGATCAAGTGTCTTATATTGTTAATAAACTTGAACGTTTTAAAGAAGAAGGTTCAACGACTAAATGGTTTTCGGAAGAATTTTTAATCACTTCGCAAATAGATACATATATTTGAATTCTTCATAAGATATAGTCTAATCCTTATCGAAAGATAAGGTAGAGGAAATGTACAGGTAATCCTCAAATTACTTTTTGGAAAGTTACTTATCGTAGATATACTAACTTTGCCATAGAATCTATTGAACAAACATTCAACGGTCAAGCCGATTTCGGTCGCCGCGTGCAATGTGTTATCAGTAGAAACGGAGATTTGGCTTATAGAACTTATCTACAAGTCACTCTTCCAGAAATCAACCAACTTATGGGTCTTGGTAACTACAGTACCGGACAAAACACTGGCGTCTATGCTCGTTGGTTAGATTTCCCAGGTGAGCAATTGATTGCTCAAGTTGAAGTCGAAATTGGTGGTCAAAGAATTGACCGTCAATATGGTGACTGGATGCATATCTGGAACCAATTGACCATGACTTCTGAACAACAACGTGGATACTTCAAGATGATTGGTAACACCACTCAATTGACCTTCATCACTGATCCTTCTTTCTCTGATGTTGAATCTCCTTGTGATTCTGCCGCCCCACGTCAAGTTTGTGCTCCAAGAAACGCACTTCCAGAAACCACCTTATATGTTCCACTTCAATTCTGGTTCTGTACCAACCCAGGTTTGGCCTTGCCATTGATCGCTCTTCAATACCACGAAGTCAAGATTAACCTTGATATTCGTCCAATTGATGAATGCTTGTGGGCTGTTACTACCTTGAATTGCCAAGATACCTCAACTGGATCTCAATACAATGTTGGTCGTCCAGTTCCTGCCACCATCGCTTACAATCAATCCTTGGTTGCTGCTTCTTTGTACGTTGATTACGTCTTCTTGGACACTGATGAACGTCGTAGAATGGCTCAAAACCCTCATGAATACTTGATTACTCAACTTCAATTCACTGGTGATGAATCTGTCGGTTCCTCATCCAACAAGATTAAGTTGAACTTCAACCATCCTGTCAAGGAACTCATCTGGGTTGTCCAACCTGATCAGAACGTTGATTACTGTTCATCTTTGACTTGCGACGCTTTGTTGTTCAAGGTCTTGGGTGCTCAACCATTCAACTACACCGATGCTATTGATGCCTTGCCAAATGCTATCCATGCTTTCGGTGGTCCAGCTGCTATCGCTGCTGATTCACGTGCTTACATTGATGCTCGCGGATTATTCCAAGATGCTGGTGCTTTGGATTACATTCCTGATGCTAACTTCACTGGATACTGGAACGGACCATCCAATCCTTACTTCCAAGCTAACCTTGGTGGCGTTACTCCTGAAACCACTGTCAACGGCGTTACTTATCCTGCACAATCTCATCTTGAAAACTCTGGCGTTTCCGATGCCGGTACCTTCGTCTTGTCTGAAACCTCTTTGGACATGCATTGTTGGGGTCAAAATCCAGTTGTCACTGCTAAGCTTCAATTGAACGGCCAAGATCGCTTCTCTGAACGTGAAGGCACCTACTTCTCTTGGGTTCAACCATACCAAGCTCATACTCGTGCTCCTGATGAAGGTATTAATGTTTATTCATTTGCCTTGAGACCTGAAGAGCATCAGCCAAGTGGCACGTGCAACTTCTCACGTATTGATAACGCCACATTGCAATTGGTCTTGTCCAATGCAACTGTTGAAGGCACCAAGACTGCTAAGGTCCGTGTCTACGCTACCAATTATAACGTGTTACGTATTATGAGTGGCATTAAAATATCCTCCTGTGCCAAACAGTTGGCAGCCATATTAGATATTTGCTTCCTAATATGGGTAAACTGTGTAAAGCAAATATACATTCAGTCGAATGTATCATATAACCAGCTAGTCTTTGTTTGACTATCTAATCAGACGAAGGCGACATTTCTAAATTGCAGGAACATCCTTACAGCCTTTTCTACTACTTTATTGTGTGAAAGCATAATAAATACCCAGGGTAATGACCTAGGGCATAGTGACAACGAAAAGGATTGGACAATCTGCAGCCAAACCCCTAAGTGCGACATTGCAAGCATATGGGGGAGGTTCAGAGACTATAATGGAATGGGTTTGAGAAAATTAGCAATTTTCGATGATAACTTAAGGAATAGTCCAAGCTTGCATAGAAATATGTGAGTAGAATATGCTTACCTGGGGAGGTTTAGCTTATTCCAATTAAACAACTTATTATTGTATCATATTGTATAATACTATTGAGAACATATTTTGGAATCTTTTGTTGAAAATGGTGATTTATAATCATCTATTTATCATGTAATTTTATAAAAAAACTACCTTTATAAAATTATTTATTGCTTCTCTTATGTGAGAAGCAATATTGGTTTTTGCTTTAATTATAATCCTTTTTCTGTTAAAAATGTGACTTGTTGATCTCCACCAAGGGTGTGCACAGTATGCACTACCTTTTCTGTTTGATCAAAATTGCGAATAACTTACCTAATTGTTAAAAAATTGACTTAAAGACTGGCGGAGTATATGTAACAATATACAATGATAGCATTGGATAATCAAAAACATATAAAACAACAATTATGTAAAGAGATACAACAAATAAAATGTTACAAAGACAAATCTATTAAGATGCAAGGAATAGGGAACCATAATTATGGAAAACAATTTTCAAAAGAAATAAAAAAGAAAATGTCAACTTCTATTCGTGACGCTAAAGGTGGCGTTAGTGATGATATGATTAAACAAATTCGACAACAAATATTACAAGGTATATCAAATAAAGAAATACAACAAACATTTAATTTGCCGAAGCACACTATTGCAAGAATAAAAAATGGACAGTTGGTTTGCAGAGATGAAGATAAAAAAGTAAAGAAGACTCTTACGCAAATTGAACTAAATATATCAAAAAGAAAAATAAAGGTGGATGATATAATCATTGTTATTGAAAAAATGGTTGAACAATGGAAACCCTCACAAATATTAGACTATTTCATAAAACAACATAACTCAAATATAACCATTGATATTATAAAAAATATAAAACGAAATATACTTAATAACAAACCAGTTATTTATGAATCCGAGTTACCAGAAGAACAATATAGACATTATTTAACATTAATTAACAATATTGTGAATAATAATTTAAAATAATAATTTGCATATATAATATATGGATCAATGTAAGGATAAAAATGCATACATTAAAATGAAAAAAAACAATAGAGAAAATAAACAAAAACATAAACGATCTATTACAGGAGAAGACGTTATATTCATTTTCGAAAAAGTGTTAGAAGGATGGAAAACAATAAAAATATATAATACTATTATTCAAACAAATCCGAGTTCGAAATTAACGAAAAAACTTACTGAAACGGTTGCTACTGGAAATTGCAAAATATATCCATCTGAATTATCAGAAGAGCGTTACGTATATTATACAGATTTAAGAAATAAAGTCTATGCATTTCAAAGAAATGAAACCTAAATTGTTTATATAATTGCTTTACATTATTTTGTATAAATATCCCAATATAAATTCGAAGCATTTTTGGGGTCATTTTTGTATTCACCGTCCAAAAACCGGTTTTGAGAACATGTATGCTGAAATGATTGCGATTCAATCAATGCTTGCCACCCACGTTTGGATTTAAAATTGTAAATGCTATTATTATAATAATGCTCATAATTGAATGGACGGTTGTCATATACACAATCTAATAAATGATATAAATGATGTTCCCACAAAATCATGTTATTTACTTGAACGGAGTGACAGTCATGTTCTTTGATCATCAATAGACCACCCTTTTTCAAGATGCGATGAATTTCTTGTAATGTATTCGCAATGGTTTCATCTGTCATATGATGAAGTGACACCATACAAAAGACGATATCACATGATTCATCTGCAATGTTGACGGTATTATTATCCCAGAATGTATAAGTAATATTCGAATTATCGTATGGGTAGGTTTCAATCCAATCTTTCGATTCCACACAAATAAACTGTGACTTATCGCCTTTCACAATATCGTTGAGAGAACTTAATACATTTCCATTACCGCCGCCAATATCTGCCACTCTTAATCTATCGTTTAATATAGTGGGATTAATCGATTGAATGAAGGAGACAATTTTGGAGACAATGAAATCTTGTCTATTTTCATCTTTTTGATATGTGTATTTTGCAATAATATAATAGATTTTATTCATATTCGATTGCAATAATTCGTCATTTTGTAAACAAGCATTTATATAGGTCTTGATTGTTTGTTTATCGTAATTGGACGCAAACTTAAAGATTTTATGAATCATATTATCTAATGAATCGAATTTGGAATAGGTTGGTTTATTATAGCGACTCATTCTAGTATTCTATAAGTAATAGTATCATATTTTGTTTAAGTTTGTTCAGATTCAATTTTTTGTTTGTATAATTGAAAAAATTGAATAAATGAATCCATATCCTATTAAAACATATGTATAAGAAATGAGATATGAATTCACATTTAAAGATATTCTAACCCAAAAAAAAATAATATTATGGGTTGAATTAAATACCACTATTGGTGAATTCTGTGATGGTGTATCCGATATAATCAATCAAGAATTGAATCTGAAAAAGGATGAATATGATATAGAAATTGTGGAGGCAGGTCATTATAATAATACAAAGGGATATGCTCCAGAATTGGAAATATCAATAGATGCATATTACCCCATAAATGCTACATTTGAAGAAATATTTAAACATCGATTAAATACTACTGCATTTTATATAAGAAGAACAAAAATATTGAATATATAGAAATATAATTATATTTATATTTTATGCATCATCATATTCTTTCTCATGTAATTCCACCTTTTTTTCAGTTAAAATATATGGATCAAATTCATCATCCATCATCTCATCCACTAAATTTTCCTCTGCATCATCTTCATCATTTATATCCTCTTCTGTTTCCATATATTCACCATCTTGATAAATCACTTTATGTGTATTGAATAGTTTATTCATATTAATGACTTCTGGTTTATCCGTTTCCGAGGTGAACAATTTAGCAATTTGAGTATCATCTCGAAAGCGTACCGTATAAGTCTGCTGAATATTATTTCGACCAATACGACCCATTGCTTGGATTACTTTTTCCTGTGTCAAATCCAAATCCTTACTCAAGAATCCGTGACAGAATTGATAATTGGTTCCATAAATATAGTCGCTGGAGGCAATAATCATATATAACTTTTGTTCATCTGCCAACTTTTTCATGATTTCAGTATATGCAATATTATCGTGATTAATGAATACCCCAATACCCATCATCAACAGAATTTTCCATAAATTATCGACACCATTCAATGCCATAATATCGGCAACAATTTGTTCATCCACGGAGGAGGTAAATGCGTTGGTGATGGTATCATCCGCCGACCATTTCTCAATATGACTTTTTTTGTTTGGAATAAACACATCATTTAGAGAAGCGCGTTTAATCATCGATCGAAGGTGATTGATTTCTTCAGACATTTTATGCAAGGCACCCTTATTCTGCAATTCATCCGGTAAATCTTTACTGTGTTTTTTAGGATCTTTATTACTCTTGGTTCTTCCAGTAACATGATGACCTTTATCAAAGGAACTGACTACATTTTTAGCACGTTGCTCAACGTCTTCCTTGATAATATCGATTTCAGAATCAATGGAGTGAATTTTCTCATTGATTACATTATTATATTCTATTTTCTTCATCAAGTCTTCCATGACGGCGCTCGGAATATTTGCCTGCTGAACACAAAACTTTGCGATTTTTTCAATGTCATTGGAAATGAATATGGTCGGACCATCAGTCAATGTATATGCGTCCTTTGTGGTGACATATGCGCCAGACGTCCCCTGTTTTTTCACAATGGTTTCTCTCGAATGAGAATGAGTTACTTGTTCAGAAGAAAGTCTTGTCAAAGGAGTTCCTGATAAAGTGGTATTGATGGAAGAGGTGGATGAAATACCAGGACCAACGCTTCGAATGGTTTTAATTCGTGTCCCCTTCATATCGACCGTCACATTTTCAAGGATTCTGGGTTGTCTGGTTTCGATAAAGTGTTTATAAATCAGCGGCCAATTGGTTGGAATGATATTTTTCAGCATATGAATATAATACAATTTAATATTGGTCATGTTAATAGAGTCAATATCTTCAAAATGTCTATCTAAATGACTTCTATTATTAGCATAATGGTGTGTATTCACAAAGGTAATAAACTGAACCACTTCTTTCAAGTCGAAATAGCGTAACAGAGTTAAATACTCGCCACAATGATTTGCGATTTTCACAATCTCTGTATAAGTGTCGCTTAAATAATGTGGAACCACGACCAGACCATCTTTATTAATAATAGGAATGGATTTCTTACAATCGTGACTGATAATGTTACAGATTTCTGCTCCAGGGAATTTGTTTAAGAAATCCGGAATGGTTTGGGTAAGTTCATTTTGTTTTGGTAATGTGGCAGACGATAACACAATGGTTGGAATTTCGTTTTCTCTCCAGTTCTTTCGAATGGTTTTATGGAAAGAGTGTTCGGCATAGTCCATGGTAATGGTTGGTTCATCCCAATAAGTCACGATATTCTCTGCGCCAAAATGCGAAATCATATAATACATGGCAGGTAAATAGGACTTGATATCGGATACCATAATTTCAACCTTGTCGCCGACACTATTATCCACCTTTTTAATAACCCCATTCTTCTTATTTCGAACCACTTCTTTTGCTGCAAAATAATGGAGACGAATATCGCCTGCACTGGAACAACCAAATGCAAATGCAACCCTCTTTTTAACCGAAATGGCGGCTCTTGCTAATGCTAATCCAACATGTCTCGCAGCACATACAAAGATGATTTTCTTATGTTCGGATAGTGCAATAGGTGTCATTGTTTTACCAGTTCCAGTAGGTGCCATATACATGATTAATTTCGGTCCTGGGCGTTTTATTAACGTGAATATTTCTTTTTGATGTTCATATAAGGTAAGGTCACTATATTTCAATAAACTATTATTTTTTTCAATAAGATCGACTGCGTTTTCAATAATAATGGATGTTTGAATTTCGTCAGCAAACAATTGCAAGATGGAATTGACCAGAGTGTGAATATGTCTATTCAATCGCACGACATTGTTTCTGATTAACTTATAGAGAGTATAATAATGCTGGTGGAATTTATGTTGTTGTTTTAGATCGTCTTTGAGTGTCAATGCCTTTTTAGATTGTGCTAATCCAGTCAATTGTTGAAGTAAAACCAATTCATAGACGTCGTTGGTTTTAATGGTTTCATCATCAAATCGTTCCAATCGAATTCTGTCGCCAGAGTTGGGTTTGACATTGGCATCTACTTTTAGACATTTATAATTGGAGAGAACAGATTTTAATAATTCTTCGATTTTATCGACTGCATTGCGTAAATATTTATTATAAATATAATCCTCCATTTTCTCGGAATATTCTATTTTTAAGAAGGTAAAGATAGAATTATGTGAATTCACGCGAATGGTAACATCATGAAATCCCTTCATAATCATCTGTAATACATTCAACTCATTTTGGGAAACCGAAATTTCAATAGATTCCCATTCAGACTTATTCAGTTTACGTTGCTTTAAATCCATTTTATCGATTTGACTGCGCTTCTATAGTTGATTGATTTGTATTTAAATCCTTTTTACAATTCAATTTTTTTACGTATCTTCACATTTGGCACCAGGAAATCTTCACATTTGGCACCAGGAATATGGCAAAAAATTGATCCGAAAAAAAGAATATAAATAGATAGCAATAATATATAGACATGACTAATCTTAACATTCAAATTATCTCCATCGAGGGCAATATTGGATCAGGTAAATCAACGTTATTAGCAAATCTGAAAACGCGCTTCCAACAGAATCCAAACGTGATTTTTCTTAGAGAACCTGTCGATGAATGGGATAAAATTAGAGATGAAAACAATGCGACCATATTAGAAAAGTTTTATGAAAACCAAGAAAAATATTCGTTTTCATTTCAAATCATGGCATACATTTCACGACTCACTTTATTAAGAAACACCTTGAAGGAAATCGAACTGAATAGTGATAATACCATTTGTAAGGATAAACCTATTATCATATTCACGGAGAGAAGTTTATTCACTGATAAAATGGTCTTTGCAAAGATGTTATATGACTCGAAAAAAATAGAAAGCATTAATTATCAGATTTATTTACAATGGTTTCATACATTTGCGGACGATTATCAAATCAATAAAATCGTTTATGTAAAGGCACAACCAAATACATGTCAGTCCAGAATTATGAAACGTCATAGACAAGGCGAAGATCATATTCCATTAGAGTATTTAATCGAATGCAATGCCTATCACGATCATATGTTGGATACAACTTCAAGCGAATGTGTTTGCAATAATCAGTTGGTATTGAATGGAGATATTGACATTTATGATAATACAGATGAATTGAATAGATGGTTACAATCGATTGAACTATTTATGTATAAGTAAAAAAGTAATTGATGAAAATATCTAATCTTCCTTATTATTATTAAGTTTTTTTGTAATTATAAGTAAATATAAAATACTTTTACACCTTTGGACATTTAAAACGCCGATTATTTAATATTCAATTGTTGCTCTACACAATGGACATCTTTGATTTCCTATTATTTGGTTTTCTAAATAAATATCTTCTTTAATTCTCCATTCCGAGTATAGTTTGAATATCTCATTTTCATAATCAACAATTTCTTGATTATTCATCCACTCTGGTCTATCACACATCAAACTATCCCTTAACCTAATTAATTCCTCATATAATCTCTCGTCATCTTCACATTGGTAATTCATTTTTTCTCTTAAGAATGTATCGTGTTCGTTTTCTTTTTCATTTTCTATCCAATCACCATCTTCATCAAATTGTTGCTCATATGTCCAATGAGGTAAATTTAATATACATAATAAAACTATACTTTCCAGCATTTCAAATATTCGATTTCTTCGTATTTTTGTTTTAGCACTTCTTGACTATTTCCATCCATACCCATCCCTCCATAAGGATTATATTCAGTATTATGCACAAATAAATATCATTCTAATATATATGAGTCAATGGTTCTTTCTCTTTTTTTATCTCGGACTATTCGGTCGCATCTTTGCAGATACTGAATGTCCCATTGTTTCCACTTCTGATGACCGACGCATTCATCATAATCGACTTCGATTGGTTCAATATAATGTGGAATGGTTATTCATCGACTATTATAGTCCCATGAACTGTCCTGGTTCCGGATGCACCTGGGTCAATCAAAGCGAAGCCAATATACACTTGGATTATGTAACCGATGTTGTAAAGAAATTGAATCCAGACATTATTAATTTCTGTGAAATAGAAGGATGTGATGAACTGTCCATGCTCAAAGAGAAATTGAATGACACCTCTTATAACGCCTATCTAAAAAAGGGAACGGATACCAGCACCGGTCAAAATGTTGGCATGCTAACTCGTATTGACCCACTCGTCAATCTCTATAGAACGGAAGTCAAACTCAATTATCCAATTGAAGGTTCCATGTGTGGGTACACCGGTGTGCCAAGTTCAAGTGGCGTTTCCAAACATTATATCACTGAATTTGCGGTATCTAATATGAAGATCGCCATGATTTCGGCACATTTGATTGCGATACCAACCGATCCTGCACGATGCGCACAGAGAGAAGCACAGGCATATGTATTACAAGGCGTCATTCAGTCCTATATAAACAATGGATATGAAGTGATTATGATGGGTGATTTCAATGACTATGACGGAAAAGTTTTGGACATGAATAATAATAAACCGACTTCACAAGTCTTGGATATATTAAAGGGAAATATCGGTGGACAATATTCTCTCTATTCCGTCGCCGAAGAAATCCAGCAAAAAAACAGATTTAGCGATTGGTGGGATTCCGATAATAACTGTAACACTGCATCGCAATCGGACTATTCTATGATTGATCACATTTTAGTTACAGAAACGCTAAAAAAAACGATCATAAACGCGTTTATTTATCATGGATATGACGAATATTGTGGAAAATACAATTCGGACCATTTTCCGGTAGTGGTTGATTTTGTTTTTTGATTTTTATTTTATTGTCAGATATTTACTTGAAATAATAATTTCTATAATGAATTTCTCCATTGGTCAATCTTTCTTGAATAAGAATACAACAATTTGCTTCTGATTCAACTACTTTATCATCAAATTCATATTTATTATCAAAACGTTTCTTGTTATCATTTTTTACATAATATTCATTATATATTTGAGTGCGGTCCTTTAATAGTGACTGAATATATTGTTCTGCAGACTCATTTTGTTCATATTCATGTATCGTTTTTTTGGTTTGTAATAGAATTTCATTCATTGGTCCAACATATTGGTCAAGAATAAGTTTACAATAGTGTCTTGTAAGTTCAAGTTCATTCATAAATGTATCTACTAATGTTGTATTTTTCAATTCATCTAATTTACCACACTTTACTGTATTCTTGAATTCAATCATTTTATTGAAAATGGTACTGATAAGTATAAGATATTTATTCTTACTAAGTTCTCTTCTCTTCTTATCGTCATTCAACAAATGATTGTTCATATAATGAAGCATTTCGTTTACCAGTGGAACTTTTTGACTTTTGAAAAAGGATTCTGTTATTTTAGCAAGTTGGGATTTGATATAGACAAAATTATTTTGTAATGATGTGAGCACATTCACTTCTTCATCTTCACTATTCTTTTTGATCTCATTTAGAATGTTAGCATTAGAATTGTTTGCATTTTTGCTTTGACTTCTGGTAATAACTGGCATCTTTTACACTTTTGCACATTTAAAACGCCGAATTAACAACGTAAAAAAATAATACAAAAATGCAAAAATTTGGTTATAATCCGTCTTGAAACGGATATGAATTTTAAGAATTTACTTCTCTACAAAATATCTCTGGTCTTTTTCCTGTATTTAATACAGATTTGACTATATTTAACATATTTTGCACAGCATTCTTATCTCTGTTATGGAATATTTCGCTTTTATGCTTAACCGAATGACATCGTAATAATCCATGACAGATTTCTGTTTTTCCTTCTTTCTTTAATTTTGGTTTTTGACTTGGTCTTTCTAAAAAATTCTCTAATTCTTCATTACAACAATTACATAATTTTGATGTCCTAAATTCATTTACCAAAAATGTTTTATAACCAGCATTTTTAAATAAATGTGTTAAACAATTGCAAAGAAAATTTAGAATTTCTAAACTACGTTAGCGTCTTCTTTTGCCTTTAATTTTGCTTTACGATTTAAATATGCTTGATGACGCCATTCTTTTAATTTTTCTGGATTAGTTTCTTTTATTTTTTCCATATAATTCTTTGCTTTTTCTTTTACAATATCACTATTTTTTTCATAATATTTTTTATTTCTTTTTGGATTTGTATATGATTTTAGTTTTTCTTCTAATTCATTATTTCTATTTTTAAGTTCTTCTATTTCAAGTTTTAACTTACTAACTTCTTCATCCATTTTATATTTAATATAATTATTATATTATAACATGATTTTAAATATTTTATGCTATAATATTAAGTATAAATGACATCTAAACATAAAAGTGAAGATTATAAATTATCTGCTGTTGAATATTATTTGGTTGGTGATAAATCACAATTAGAAGTATGTGAAATATTCAAATGTAGTCCAAGAAGTTTAATGCGATGGGTTGAAAAATATGAAAAGGATGGTAAAGTAAAAAGAGAAAATAGAAAACCAGTAGCATATAAAGTTCATAAAGAACATGTTAAATTTTTATTGGATGAAATTAAAAATAATAAAACTATTACTATGACAGAATTGAAACATAAATTAAAAGAAAAATTTAATGTTGAGTTAAGTCGGTTTCATATCAACAGAATTGTTAATGATAATAATATAACATTAAAAATAACAAGAATACGACATGAACCTGAAAAACGATTTGGAAAAGAAATTAATATAAACCAAAAATTAAAAGAATTCTATGATGAAATTAAAAAACATAAATTAGAAGATATTATATGTATTGATGAGACATCCATAAGCGGTCTTCAAAAAAGAAGTCATTGTTATAGTGAATTAGGTAAAAGATGTGTAATAAAAACACAATCACAAGAAGTATTCAAAAAATATACTGGTATATTTGCAATTTCTTATAATGGAGTATTAGGTTGGGATTTATATGAAAAAGGAGGCATTGATAGTGATAGATTATATGAATTTTTAGAAAAACATATTACAACAAAATACAAAAATAAATTAATAATTTTAGATAATGCAAGTAGTCATAGAAACGCAAAAATAAAAGAATTATTAAATAAGCATAACACATTATTATATAGTGTTCCATATCAACATTTTACAAATAGTATTGAAAATTACTTTAGTATGATGAAATCAAGATTGTATAAATTAGATGGTTTAACTCATACAGAATTAAAAACTAATATTGATAAGGTAGTA
>Ga0194124_10003296_pt1 | contig 17092 bp, 12 predicted proteins | sample TA2KigCas0mmetaG_FD_148605 | JGI IMG/M metagenome (GOLD analysis project Ga0194124, IMG submission 148605) | Freshwater microbial communities from Lake Tanganyika, Tanzania - TA2015031 Kigoma Deep Cast 0m | ecosystem: Environmental > Aquatic > Freshwater > Lake | place: Tanzania: Lake...
AGCCGCGTTTCAGGAACCAGTGGGTAGTGCGGGTGGTGAGCACAAAGAGCTGTCTTAGCCCTGCCTGCCGGGCCTGGTGCTCAATGCTTTTGAGCAGCCGCTCACCATCGCCCTTCTCGCGGGTGTCGCTGCGCACCATGAGGCAGGCCAGTTCGCCCATGGGGGAGCCGCCGAAGGTGTAGAGCGCCGCGCATCCAAAGATTACGCCGTCGTGTTCAATCACGGTAAACCGGTCAATGTCGCGTTCGATCTGCGCCCGGCCACGCGGCACCAAGGTGCCGTCGGCCTCTAGCGGCTCCAGCAATGACACGATCGCGGCCACATCGTCGGGTGTGGCAGGGCGCAGTGCCTCCAGGGTTTCTTCCACCAGCATCACCCCCACCCCATCGTGGGTGAAGAGTTCGAGCAGCAGGGCGCCATCGGCCGAATAGGGCACCAGGTGCGCCCGCTCGACGCCGCCACGGCAGGCCCGCAGGGCATGCTGCAGCGTGAACCCCGCCTCTTCGGTGAGCGCGCTTGTGGCAAGCAGCTGCTCGGCCTGCTGCTCTGAGACCTCGACCAGCAAGGCTTCACCGTCGCGCGGCAGGCCCTCATCGGTGACGAGATAGATCAGCTTATCGGCATCAAGCGCCACGGCCATGCTTGCCGCAACATCTTCGAGGCTGAGGTTAAAGGCCTCGCCTGTGGGCGAGAACCCCAGGGGTGGCACCAGCACAATAAAACCGCTGTTCAAAGCCAGTTGTATCGAGTCGGCCTCAATCTTGCGCACCAGGCCTGTGAGCTGGTAGTCGATACCATCGACGATGCCCACCGGCCTTGCCGTGACAAAGTTGCCGCTCATTAACCGAATACGGGAATTGCCCATAGGTGTGTTTGGTAGCCCCGCAGAGAAGGCTGCCTCAATATCCAGACGCAGCTCACCCGCCGCCTCCTTGGCGCACTCAAGCGCCGCCCGGTCGGTGATTCGTAGCCCCTGGCTGTAGCGTTCCTCGATCTGGCGCAGGCGCAGCTGCTCCTGCACCTGCGGCCGGGAACCATAGGCCAGAACGATGCGCATGCCCATCGCCTGCAGCAGTGCAACGTCATGCACCAGCGACTCAAGATGGCCCTCGGCAGCAAGCTCACCGGGCACCGCCAGCACAAAGGTCTTGTTCCGAAAGGCGTGAATATAGGGTGCGACATTGCGCAGCCAGGCAACGAAATCAGGGGTCGAACTTGTCATGGTGCGCACACAATAGGGGCTGACGGGTTCGCATGCAAGCGAGCTCCTATAATGCCGGCGTGACTGCGCCCGCTACCCTTACGCCCGAGGCCCTGCAGAACCGGGCGACGGCCTTGGGGCTCGATTTTCCCGATGACCTTCCTGTCTCTGCCCGGTGGCAGGAAATCGCGCAGGCCCTGCTGGCCCATCAGGTGTTGATTCTCTGTGGGGAGACGGGCTCGGGCAAGACCACCCAGCTGCCCAAGATCGCCCTGGCCTGTGGCTTTGGGGCCAAGGGCAAGTCGATTGGCCACACCCAGCCGCGCAGGCTGGCCGCCGTGTCGGTGGCCCGGCGCATTGCCCAAGAAATACAGTCGGACTGCGGGCGCATGCCTGGCGCTCGGGTGGGCTACAAGATTCGGTTTAACGACCAGGCGCGACCCGGCGTGCCGATTAAGCTGCTCACCGATGGCATGCTGCTGGCCGAGACCCAGGCCGATCCCAGGCTTGAGGCCTACGACCTGATCATCATCGATGAGGCCCATGAGCGTAGTCTCAATATCGATTTTTTGTTGGGCTATCTGCACAACCTGCTCGCGCAGCGCCCGAGGCTCAAGCTGATCATCACCTCGGCCACACTCGATGCGGAGAAGTTCTCCCGGCATTTTTTCAACGCACCCATTCTCGAGGTCTCGGGCCGGTTGTATCCCGTAGCGATACGCTACCAGCCGCCCGAGAAGGACGATGACGACCTCATTGATCGGGTGGTCACTGGCATTACGGCAGCGCTCGCAGAGCCGGTGGGCATGGGCCCGGCCGACGTCTTGGTATTCCTGCCAGGCGAGCGGGAGATTCGCGCCACGGCCGATGCCTTGGCCGATCGGCTTCGCCCAGTCTCGGGCCATGGTCGGCGCCAGAGTGTGGAGGCCTTGCCCCTTTTTTCGCGCCTGACCCAGGCAGACCAGGACCGTATCTTTCGCCCGGCAGAGGGCCGCCGTGTGGTGCTCTCCACCAACCTGGCCGAGACATCGATTACCGTACCGGGCATTCGCTATGTAGTGGATGCCGGTCTCGCACGGGTGAAGCGGTACCGCTATAAGGGGAAGGTAGAGCAGTTGCAGATTGAGCCTGTTAGCCAGGCCCAGGCCCAGCAGCGGGCGGGCCGTGCCGGCCGGCTGTCTGAGGGCATCTGCATTCGTCTTTATAGTGAAGAAGACTTTCACTCGCGGCCGGTGCATGCCGATCCAGAGATTCATCGCAGTTCGCTCGCCTCAGTCATTCTGCAGATGAAGGCGCTGCGCCTGCCTGCCATAGAGGTCTTCCCTTTTGTCGACCCGCCTTCAAAGAAGGCCATTGCCGATGGTATGGCGCTGCTCAATGAGTTAGGGGCTATTGACAGCGCGGGTGGGCTGACCGAGATCGGCCGCGACATTGCCGCACTACCGCTCGACCCCAAGCTCGCCCGCATGCTGGTGGCCGCCCGCCAGAGCGGGTGTCTCAAGGAGATGGCGGTACTCGTGGCTGCCTTGTCGGTGCAAGACCCCCGCGATCGGCCCTTGGCCGAGCAGCAGGCAGCTGATGCGGCCCACAAAAAGTTTGCCGATGAGAAGTCAGAGTTCTTGAGCTGGCTTCGGCTCTGGGACTGGATCGAGGCGGCCTTTGCCGAAAAGCTCTCGCGCCGCAAGCTAGACCAGGCCTTACGGGTGCAGTTTTTGTCGCCCTTGCGGGTGCGCGAATGGCGCGAGCTGCATCAGCAGGTGGTCTCGTGGATTACCGAAAAAAACTGGCGATTCAATGAACGTCCCACCGACTATGCCAGCCTGCACCAGGCCATTCTCACGGGCCTGTTATCAAACATTGGCTGCCGTATCGACAGCCCCGTGAAGCAGGCCTCCACCGGCGGCCCCAAGGGGGGCACGGCGGCCTCGGCGCCCGCTGGAACCGGCCTCTGGCAGGGCACCCACGAGGTGAAGTTTGCCGTCTGGCCTGGATCACACCTGGCCAAAAAGCCACCGCGCTGGCTGATGGCCGCCGAACAGGTTGAGACCTCACGGCTCTTTGCCCGTACGGTAGCGGGCATTGAACCGGAATGGGTGGAACAGGCAGCCGCGCGTCTAATTAAGGTGAGCTACTCGGAACCCCACTGGGAGAAGAAGGCCGGTAAGGCGATTGGCTATGCCCGAGGCGTGCTCTATGGGCTGCCGATCTTTCAGCGGCGACGTGTGGCCTGGTCGAGTCTTGGGCCCGAAGAAGCCCGCGAGGCCCGTGCGCTTCTGATTCGCGAGGGCCTGGTGGCTGGCGAGATCGATACGCGGCTGAAGTTCCATGACCACAACCAGCGGCTGATTCACGAAGTTGAAAAGCTCGAACAAAAAGCCCGACGGCTAGACCTCCTGGTGGATGAGTCGCTGATTGAGGCCTTCTACGACCAGCATATTCCCCAGAACGTGGTGGACCTTGACAGCCTGACTGCATGGCTGCGAAAGGCCGGCGCCCAAGACCCGCAGCTTTTGTGCCTGCGCAAAGAAGACCTGATGCGGCATGAGGCTGCAGGCATTACGACGGACCAGTTTCCGCGTCAGTATCAGCAGGCCGATCTGCAGTGTGCACTCGACTATCACTTTGACCCGGGTGCAGCTGATGATGGCCTGATCATTACGGTGCGCGACAGCGACCTCGGGCGGCTGGATGCCCAGCGGCTTGACTGGCTGGTGCCGGGCATGCGCAAGGACAAGGTCATGGCGATCGTCAAAAGCCTGCCACAGCGGCATCGGCGCCACCTGCTGCCCTTGGCCGACTATGTCGAAGGCTTCTGTGCGCGCTGGCAGTCTCAGGCGGGCAATAAGCCTTTGGTGAAGGCCTTGATTGAAGACATCGCGCAAGAAAAGGGCCTCGCCCTCACGGCCGACGAGTTCAAACGCGATGCCCTGCCCGCGCATCTGTCTGCCTTCATTCGGGTGATCGACCAGCATGGCCGTCAGCTTGCCCAAGGCCGCGACCTGACCGCCCTGCGCAGCCAGCTTGGCGTGGCCGATCCGCAGGTCGAAGAGACAGCGGCCTGGCAGCGACTGGCAGACCGGTTTGCCGAGCGCATCAAAGAGCCGATCAAGGCCATGGCGCGTGACCTGGTGAAGGACGCCTCGCTCACGCTCGCCTGGGCCGCCTGGGGCGGGCGCAGCCATGGCAGCGCCGAGCAGCTCTGTGAGCAGGTGCGTCAACTGGCCCTGCGGCGTGCTTTTCTGGGCGAACCCTGGCCCGAAACCGACAAAGACTTTGAGCAACGGCTGACCGAAGGCCGTAGCCGGTTTCTGCTGCTGGCCCAGGAGACGCAGCGCTGGCTCAAGGCGGTGTTTGCGGAGCACCAGGTGATTGCCCGCAAGCTTGCCGCGGCGCGGCCCGCCCAGCCGATTCACAAAGACATCGAGGAGCAGATCGCGCGGCTGTTGCCCCCCGACTTTGTGGTGCAGACGCCCGATGCGCGCGCCCGTCATCTGCCACGGTATCTCAAGGCCATGGCGCTGCGTCTCGACAAGCATCGTGCCGACCCTGCCCGAGACCTTGCCCGCTGGCAGGAGCTGCAACGGGTTGAGCAGCCTTTTTGGCGCTGGGCCAAGGCCAACCCCGGCCCATGGTCGGAGGCCATGACCGAGTTTCGATGGCTTTTAGAAGAATGCCGCGTGGTGCAGTTTGCGCAGGAACTGAAGACCCCGATGCCCGTGTCGGTCAAGCGTCTGGAAAAGACTTGGGAGACAATCTCGCGACAGTAGCGGCGAGAGCGGCGGCGAGAGCGGGCAGCGAAAGCAGCCACAGCACCCATTCAGTATGGTGAACTGAAGAGCAAGGAAGACTAAACGTGGAAACCCAAAAAACCCCTGGTGCCAGCCATTCTGACCTGACGGTCGGGCTTTTTATTATTGGTGATGAGATCTTGTCGGGTAAGCGAGAAGACCGCCATTTTGCAAAGGCCCGCGAGATTCTTGCTGCCCGTGGGCTTGCGCTTTCGTGGGCGCAGTATCTGGGCGATGACCGGGCCCGCTGCGTGCGCGCGATGCGCGACTCTCTTGCGACACAAGACCTGGTCTTTAGCTGCGGCGGAATTGGCGCTACGCCCGATGACCATACCCGCCAGGCGGTTGCCGAGGCACTCGGCCTGCCTCTAGTGTTACATCCTGAGGCCGAACGCCAGATAGCGCTGCGCTGCCAGGAAACCCAACAGCCTCTTACGCCTGAGCGCCTTCGGATGGGCGAGTTTCCGCAAGGGGCACAGGTGGTGCCCAACCCTTATAACCGTATACCGGGCTTCTCTGTCGGAACACACTTTTTCCTTCCTGGCTTTCCCGTGATGGCCTGGCCGATGATGGAATGGGTTCTCGACACCCACTACACAGCGTTTTTTCGCAAGGTGGCAGAACGCGACCAGTCGATGACTGTGAAGGGCCTGTTTGAGGCCTCGGTCACGCCCTTGCTCGAAGCGCTCACCCGCAACTACCCCGCGCTCAAAATCTATAGCCTGCCTTCTGCGCCCGTGCCCGGCGCGCCCCAGGCCCAGCGTTTTCTCGAACTGGGAGTTAAAGCCGTAGGCGCTCTTGCCGATTCCGAAGAGGGTGAGGCAGTTTTGGCAAAGGCCTATGCTGACCTTCGCAGTGGCGTTATTGACCTCGGCGGAGCGCTGGTCCAGGAGAACCAGACCTCTCGTTAACCCTGTCTTGGGGTTCGCGCAGGGCAGCACCCCACCGTACTTGCCTGGGGCATCTAGAACCATTCTTGAAAATAATGTCTAAGCCATGGAATTTACGATTTTTTCTGGTTTGACAGTCGTCACCGGTTTGGTACACTCCGCGCAGAGAAAGGGGACTGCATGCGGCATTTTCTGATGGTATTGGCATTCTGGTCTGGTCTTCAGGTTATAGGTGCGCGAGACATCCTTCTGCCTGTGGCCCTCGCCCAGTCGAGCACCACCGGTGCCAATGCTGCCGGTAAAGGAACCACCGCTACCAAGGGTACCCCCGGCCCTCAGGCCCGGCCCCAAGAGGCTGCTAAGGGTCCGCCAGCCAAGGCATCACAGGTACAGCGTGCAAACTCCCAGAGGCCTGGCCAGCAGTCCGCATCCCGTCCCGCGCCAAAGTCTTCTCAGCCGGTAGTCCGCAAACCCGCCAAACCTAGCCTCCTTGCCCAGAAGCCCGCTGCGGGCCAGAAGAAGGTAGTGCGAGACCCCTCCAATCTTATGTCTGCTGGAACCCGGCTGGGGCTGCGGTCAGCGCTGTCCGACGTGGCTCTCAACTCGAGTGCGGTCATGGTTATCGACCAGATATCGGGCGAAGTCTTAATCGAAAAGAACCCCGATGCGGTTCTCCCAATAGCCTCAATTACCAAGCTCATGACGGCACTGGTGGTGCTCGATGCGGGTTTGCCACTTGAAGACCTGATCATGATCACCAAAGAGGATGCCGACCTTGAGAAGAATCCCGTCTCGCGGCTTCCGGTAGGGGTGAAGTTTACGCGGGGCGAGCTCATGCACTTGTCGCTTATGTCCAGTGAGAACCGCGCCGCCCATGCCCTAGCGCGCACCTATCCGGGCGGAATGGATGCCTTTGTGGCCGCGATGAACATCAAGGCGCTGAAGATTGGCATGACCCAGGCCCGTTTTACCGAGCCAACGGGTCTCAATAGTGGCAATGTGGCAAGCCCGCGCGACCTGGTGCGGCTTGTCGAGGAGTCTTATCTCGTGCCGGAGGTGCGGGAGTACTCCACGTCGCGAGACCTCATGGTGCGGGTGCGTGGCCGTCCCGTGCAGTTTATGAATTCCAATGCGCTGGCCCGGGGCGAAGGGTGGGATCTTGGCGTGTCAAAGACCGGGTTTATTCGGGATGCCGGCCGCTGCCTGGTGATGCAGGCTGACTTCGAATCGCGACCCGTGATTATGGTGATGCTCGATGCCCAGGGCAAACAGCACCGCGAACGTGATGCCCAGCGTATTCGAGACTTCATCCTTCACCAGGCAGGCGAAGGACGCCCAAGCGGCGGCGCATAGAATTACGGTGACAGTAAAATTACGGTGACAGTTTACTTAATTCCCGAAGGGAATTAAGTAAACTGTCACCGTAATCCCGTAATTCCGTAATTTCAGCAATTCACCGCAATCCAACCAGCACGCGGTTCAAATCGCCCAAAACTTGGGGTTGCTGGGTTCGGTTCATGCCCATAGCTCTTCTGGGTACTCGTTCAGCCAAATAGGCCTGCATCTCTGCCACAATGATCTGGCCATCTTTGTTTGCATCTGCTTCGCCCTCCATGCCCCGCATTAGGTAGTAACTGAAGATGCCGTGCTGAAGCGCTGGACTACTAGAAGAAATCTGGTCCGGCGCTGAGGCCGAAATGACGGTGAAATTAGGTGGGAAAATTGTGGTCTCGTGGGCGCGGATATTTATGGGACGCGCGCTGGCCAGCAGGGTTTCACCAGTTCTACTGTGCCCACTGTAGCAACTATCAATAAAAATCGTTGCTGTTCTGGGCGCCAGTCTGTCCACCGACTCAACGATCTCTTGGTAGGTAAGCGCGGTGCGATCCAGAAAATCTTTATCCACCTCATGCGGCAGGAAATAAAGGGTATTTCCGTCCTGAGAGGGCAGGCCATGACCGCTATAGAACACATAGACATCGGTCTGCCCCTTGCTCACCCTGGTGGGCAGCCAGGATTTGAATGCCCGCAGAATCTCTGTTGAGTCAGCTTTCTCATCAAGAATAAGACGAATATTTTCCGGCTTAACCCCTAAGGCTCTCACCGCATAATCAACAAATATCCTGGCATCTTTATTGGCAAATTCTGCATCGGCGACACGTCGATACTTTTCTATTCCAATAACAATCGCCACCGCGTCGGTTTGTTGTACTGCCTTCATTCGCAGCGGGTTCAGGCGCTCAACACGTAAACTTGCCTCGGCAAAACTCCGCGTTACCTCTATAGACTTTGCCTGGCTGTTTCCATTCCGGTCTCTTACATTGATTTCAAAGACAGTTGTTCCAATAGAGGCAAAACGCACAAATCGCAACTGCCCTGACTTCTGAGGCCCCTCGTTTACGTCGTCGATTCGAAGGCTGTCCAAGTCCTGATTAGAAGTTATGGAAATAACTACTTCTCCATTTTCGGCAGGCGCTGAGGCGGCAACCGAGATCTCGAGAGGTTTCTGAGCGGGGCTCACGGGGGCTGTTCTTACCGGAGGTCTATTCACCTCTGGCGCTTTGGTTGAAAGGCCGGGGGGTTGCGCCGCAGGTACCGACGTACTGGGCCGGGCTGCGATGGAGGCGCCCAGCGGTGCCCCGCCGGCAACAATCTGCCTCTCTAACAAATTTAGCTTTGCATAGAAGGCGTCTCTGTCTAAAGGAGAGTCCCAGTAATCCAGAATTACCTCGCACTTGCAGGAACGAGAAAGCTGCTGCGGGAATTTGCTTTCACACGTAGAAAGCGCGCGTTGGGTGTTTTCGGAAAAATGCCAGTCCCAGGCAACACCAGAGACAAATGGACAAGAGTTTTGGTCTTGGGTTACAGCAAACGTATATGTTCTGTGTGCACGCGCGACATCACGATAGTTACGGTTATCGTTAGTGATTAGTCCTCGACGATTAAAGAATGGGGTGTCGGGTCGCAGACAACCCTTACTGCCATCTGCAAAGTTAATTTTCGGGTCTAGAAAACCGCACTTTTCGTTAGCGACGGCAGCCTGGCTCAACAGAAAAGAAGCCATAAAAATTGGAATTAGTAAGAACGCATTACGCAATGAGTGATCGACCCGCTTAAACAGACCACCTTGACAAAGCTGAGCGCGAGAGGAAAGTTTGTTTTTCATTCATCAACTCCAAGACTCTAGTTTTGCCGGTGTCTTCGAAGGCTGACGAAAATCTGAGAGCCTTCTATCCAAACCTGCCCGACAAAACCAGCGTTAACTTCCAAAATTTCCTGCTTCAGTTTAACTTGTGCCTGGCCCGAAATGGCATAAATGTCGATCTCGAGACGTTCACCCCATGCCGGGTGGGACACGCGTCGCATCTGCAACCGAGTGCTGCCTGGGCCGCTTTGGCCTTGCCGGCCAGCGGGGGAACTGAGGCTTTGGTCGATGCTAGGCTTACCTGCTTGCACCTTTAGTTCATGGGCCTGGGGCAAAATCATTTCTACAGCCCAGCCTTCGTTCAGTACGTACACCGTATTGGCGCACAGCCCCGCGCCTGCCCTAGACCCGGCAGATCCTGAGGGCGACAAGAGACGATAACGTCCCAGAATATCCCCTTCGAGGCAAGAGGTTTCTACAGCCTGGCTTAGCGGTACGAGCATGCCCTGGGGGTTGTCAACGGTATGGCCTGTGCCCCCCATGCCGCCACCGGTATCAGTGTCCGAAGGCTTTACTGTCCAGACGGGTGCACCTTGTTCGGCCGCCGTGGGTTTGGTGGGAGGCGATGCCCAGGCGCTGGTGACTGCGGCACTGCCCAGGCTTAGCAGAGCAGCCGCTAGGTTTCTTGTAAGCAATGCAAGCAGAGCCCGCGTCATTTCATGGCCTCTTGTCTAAAGTAGGCCCCGAAGTTGAAACGATAGCTGCCTCTGTTTTTCTTCTCTTTAATTAGTTGCTGGGCGGCATTGTTTACGGTGGTAAGCGCCTGCATGGCCTGCTCACGGGCCAGCGTCTGCAACTGGGTGGCCACTTGCTCTGACACCCCGTGGTAGTGCACGCAGCGGTCTAGCTGCGCATCGCCCTCTTGCGACAGGTTGTGCACCGCCACAGCCAGATGGTCTCGCACGTTCATACCCAGGTATTCGGCAAGGGAAGCAAGACCTTGGTTGAGAACCAGCCGATCGGCATGCACTCGCAACTGACCATCGGTTTCTTCGGTGACCACCTCTCGGGCCAAGAGCTCATCAAGCACGGCCCGTGGCCGAATGTCTGTGCTAATACTCTGCACCACGGCTTCGAAGCTGGCTGTCTCGCCTTCACCGCCTCTGCGCTTAAGCAGCGGTGGCGGGCTGCCCAGCGAGAGCCACTTGGCAATCACCTGGGCCGCGGTGCTACCCTCGAGCACGCCTGGGGGAATTCCTTTAAGCGCACGTAGCCTACGAACGTCTTTGCGGTGCACACCTGTGGCAATGCAGATTCGGCTGTCGGAAGGCGCAACGGAGCGGTTTGACCTGATTGCTCTGGCTGGCTTGGCCAGCTTTGTCACCCCCACCTCTTGCACACCCCTGCCGGCCTGCTCCTCAAGAGACTCAGCCCTAGCCAGCGCCTCTCGCACCATGGCGGCCTTGAGCATCTCACTCACCTGGCCATAGGAGACGCCCTGGCTGACCAGCAGTCGGGCCAGGGGCAACAAGATGCGCTCAATGGCGTGGTAAATGGCATTGGGCATGGGGTCTTGGGCTAGGGGGTGGTGAGTTGGTGAATTAATTGGGTTGTCGGGTTATTGTGTCTAAGTCTTCTAGATGCTTTTTGGTTTGACGATAATCAAGTAAAAGGTGTTGACGTGGCTCTATTTCCCACATATTATTCGATTATGGGCCCAATGACAACCCCCCGACAACGCCTGCGACAGATCCTTCCACTCGGGATCTTTCTTGCTGGCATCACCGCCATTGGTCTGGGCCTAGGCCTAGGTCTGGCAACCTCCGTCATGGCTGAGGAGCGGGTGGTTCAAGGCGAGTTTTTCTTTGGCCCGGATATGGGAGAAGGGCCTGCCTGCGCTGCAGCAGAGCAGCGGGCAAAGCAAGAGGCCTTGCGCCAGGTGCTTGGCGAGCGGTTCTCGGTAAGCGAGCAGTTGTCCTGCCGAGAGGGGCGCGCTGGCGCTGATGCCGGTACGGACAATACCGACTGCGTTTACAACAGATTGTTGTGGTCTGAGATTGATGGGGATATTAAGCGCGCTGAACGCTTGGGCAGGCCTGAGGTGGTGGTGGTGCCTGGTGCCACGCGCTGCACCGTGCGTATGCGCGTGGTGGTTGATCTGCCCGCCCAGCAGCCCGACCCGGGCTTTGACTTTGAGGCAAGCTTAAGCAGCATTTCGCTTCGGGCCAAAGAGTCTGTCCGCTTTGCGGTGCGGCCTTCAGCGCCCATGCACATGGCGATATTTTCCTGGGCACCGGCCCACGATAAAACCTCGGTGACACGAATCTTTCCCAACAGTTTTGATACCAACGCCTTGCTGCGGCCTGCCCAAGAAAACCGCATCCCTTCAGAGCTAGGCGCGCAACGCTATGGGTTCACTGTGAGCTTTCCGGCAGGGCTTAAGCAAGACTTTGTCGATGAGTACCTTATTTTCGTTGCCACCAAGGCACCTGTGGCCTGGCTCGAGCGCTACGAGTTTGAACGGTTTAAGGCACGGCTGCGCGAGATTGCACCGCCTGAGAAGCGGGTGGTGAAGCACAGCTATCGCATTGTGAACTAGCGACTTGCCATCAACTAGCGCCCTTCTATCAACTAGCGCCCCCACTCTTCTACCCATTCGCCCTTCTGCTTCTATGACCACCATCCTCCACAACACCCCAGCGCATGAAGGCGTATCTCCCTTCAACTGGGCGGGAGTCTGTCTGGCTGCAGCGCTGATCTCTGGCTGCGGCACCACCTATGTGTCAGATGCCAAGAAGGCCCGTGGCGATACCGCACCCGATGCCGCACAGCAGATTCTGCAAGAGCCTGTGTTCTTTGAGGTAAACGCAGCCATGGCCAGTGTCACGCCCCAGTGCATCCATGTGCTGCCCTTTGAGGACCCCGAGAACCGCGACATCAACGCCCACTTCCGAAAGGCCTTTCATGCCCAGCTATCTGTCACGGGCGTTCGGCTGGTGCCGCTGCAGGCTATCGAGCGCGCCTCAGCCGAGCAGATTGCCAAGGCGCAGGGCTGCGACTTTGCGCTGCGCGGCGTAATCACCGAGAACAGCAGGCTCTTTCTGGGGGTTTATTCAGAGTACCGGGCCGGGGCAAACGTAAAGCTCGTGCACCTGCCTTCGGGCGAGGCTTACTGGAGCGGCAGCCACACTATGGTAAAGCGCAGTGGGGGCATCCCGATTGGCATTATCAGCAGTATTGCCGGGGCCGCCAGTGCGGCAAAGAACCTCGAGTCTGATCAAGCCCTGCGGGTAAGCTATGAGCTTGCCTACCGCATGGTGAGAAGTATTCCCAACCTTCAGTACTTTGAACCACAAAGCGCGGCGGCCTTAGCGCTTGTAGATCCGAAGGCAGCCCCCGCTTCTACACCAACACCTGCTCCCCCCACCGACCAGGAACGGCTGCAAAAAGCCATAGAGAAGGCAGACCACCCTGCCGTACTCGAACTCGTAGAGGCCCTGCAGGCCAAGGGAGACAAAAGCCCCGGGCTCTTTAGCCTTCGTGGCCGGGCGCATCAGGGCTTGGGTGCGCATGAGAAGGCAAGCGCAGACTTTATTTCCGCCATTGCCATGGGAGAGTCAGGCGATACTACCTATATCTCTTTAGGCAAAAGCTACGCGGCCTTGGGCCGTTTTGACTTTGCCGCTGCCGCCTTCGATAAGGCTGCAGCCGTGAATGACCGAAACACAGATGCCTTAATGCTGGGCGGGCTTGCCCACTCGGCCAATGGCGATGAAGACACCGCCTACGCCCAGCTTCGGCGTGCGCTGGTGGCAAGCCTTGCAGCCGCCGACAAGGTCTCGGCGCGCAGGGCCGTTAATGCCTTGCGCTCCACCGGATTGTTTGACCGCCTTACCGACAAAGACCAGCAGTTCTTGGAGTCGCAGCTTTAAACCAACGACGTTTTTTAAAGGAGAACCACCATGCATCACCTTCTTAGACTGGCTGCCCTGCTCTCGGCAGCCGCCCTTGTGGGCTGCGCCTCAACGCCTAAGCCCGGATCGCCCGAGGCCGCAGTGCTTGAAGAGCGCAAAAAAGAAGAGCAGCAGACAAAGGCAGTGTCTCGGGCTGTCTCTAACATTCCAGACTGGTACTTAAACCCGCCTGTGGGCGAGAACGCCATGTACTCTGCTGGGGTGGCCACCTCTGCCGATATGCAGTTTGCCATCGACCGCGCGGTGCTCAGTGCCAAGACCGCCCTTGCCTCGCAGCTAAACAACCGGGTCTCTGCGCGCATCCGCGACTTTATGAACGAGGTGGGCCTTGCCAATGACGCCTCAATGTCGGCTGAGGCAGAGCGCGTGAGCCAGAACGTGGTCACCGAGGTGAACCTGGCGGGCTTTCGGCGCGAGAAGTCTGAGGTCTTTCAAGAGGGCAGAACCTATCGGGCCTATGTCTTGCTGCAGTACCCCATGGGCGATGCCAATAAGATCGTGCGGGACCAGGTGCGTAAGAGCAATCAGCTCGAGGCAAGGCTAAAGGCCTCTAAGGCATTCCAGGAGCTGGAAAAAGAGATCGAAGCGCAGAGGAAGCGTCAGTAAATGAATCGATTGTTATCCTCATTTGTACTGCCCCTAAGGCTCCTTAGGCACTCTATGGATCCTAGGCACCTTAGGCACCTTAGGCACCTTAGGCACCTTAGGCACCTTAGGCACCTTAGGCACCTTAGGCACCTTAGGCACCTTAGGCACCTTAGGCCCCTGAGGTACTCCCGCAGGCTGAGTGCAACCGCCTGGGCACTGCTCTTGGCAGCCGGCCTTATTCTTACAGCCCCAGCCGCCTTTGCCTTTGTGCTGGTTACCGAAGAAGAGGCCCGCACCTTTAACACCGATATGGGTGCAGCAATTGCCCCCATGTCGGTGCCTGTCAATGCCGTTCCGGCCATAGAGGTGGTAAACCCCCAGATTATGGCCGGGCCCGTGCCAAGCCCGGTTTCTATTGAGCTTAGCTTTCGTACCGACGGGGCCCCCATTGACATAAAGAGCTTTGCGGCCCACTACGGCAGCCTGCGGCTTGATATTACCGACCGCATTATGGAGCGGGCCAAGCGCACAGACTCTGGCATAAGAATCGACAATGCCCAGATACCCAAGGGAACCCATCGGCTGTTCTTAGCCATTAGCGATGTGAAAGGCAGGCGCACTGATCGCGAACTGCGCCTGCAGGTGCAGTAGAGATGATGCAGAACGCTTTGGCCAGGCTCTTCGTGTTTCTTATTGGCTTTTTTGCCATAGGCCTTCAGGCGTCGCTAGCTGTTCAGACTGATAACAATGCAGCTACAAACACGGCGACAAGCGCCGCTGCAAACTCTGCCCAAGCCCTAGCCTACGCCTCAGGCCTCATTGAAGATGGCCTGTATGAGGCTGCCCTGGCAAGCCTGCGCCAGGCGCCCATGGACTCCGATGCCCAGGTGGGTGAGGTGTTTTTAGAGATGGCCAAGCTCTACGCAGCCCTGGGAAACACGGCCCGCGCCTTAGATGCCGTGGACCAGGCCAGAAGCCTACTTCCCAACTCTACGCCAAGGCTTCAGATCGAGCAGGCAAGGCTACACATCGTGGTGGGCAACCTGGTGCATGCACGCTCGATGCTCTCTGCGTTGGCAGGCGATGCGGATGCGCCGCAGCAGATTGCAGAAGACGTGGTGCTGCTGCGGGCCCGGGCGCAGCTTGCCGTGGGTGGCCTTGCGGCAGCGCAGGCGGCGCTTCAGGCAGGCCCCCAGGGTGAGCGTTTAACCCTTGAGCAGGTGCGGCTCTTTGAGTCGCAGAACAACACCAAGCAGGCCAAAGACCTATTAACTGGCTTTGTTAAGGCCTCGCCCGATTCGGGCCGCAGTTGGTTAAAACTTACTGAGCTTTATAAGGCATCGGGTCAGGCACAAGAGGCAGGTGAGGCTTTGGCCCAGGCGCGGCGGGTGTTCAATGCACAAAAAGATGCAGCAAGGCTTCAAGAGGTAAAGCGGGTTGAGGGTATGGCAGTGGCAAAGGTAAAGCCGCCTCCTCCTCAGGCAGCTGTGCCAGTACCCACACCTGCACCACCACCCGCACCACCAGCGCCGCCGGTCGCAGCAGCCCCTGCACCAACCCCACAAGCCAAAAGCCCCACGATTATTGCCCAGCCCTTTCCCTTTCCGCCTGGAACCAAGGTTGAGACAGGCAGCGGCTTTGTGGTGGACTCCGGCCGCCGCGTTATTACCAACCGGCACGTAGTAGAGAACAGCACCGAGATCTATGTGCGCAACAGCCTGGGTAACTTAAGCCGCGTGCGCATTGAGTCGATGAGTAAGACAGACGATCTAGCGGTTCTCGTGCTGCAAGAGCCCTTTCCTGCAGAACGCGCCGTTGCCGCCAGCCAGTTCGGCCCCGCGCGGGCAGGTGCCAGCATTGCCGTGCTGGGCTTTCCATTGATCAACATTCTGGGCTCCGTTACGCCCTCGATCACCAACGGCATTGTGATTAAAGAAACCGGCATGCAGGATGCCCCCGAGATGTTTCAGCTAAGCGCCAAGATGAATAAAGGCAATAGCGGCGGTGCGGTGGTTGACTCTCGCGGCCGGGTGGTGGGCATTGCCATGGGCAAGCTCGATATCGTGAAGATCATGCAGGGCGATGGCTTTCTGCCAGAGGATGTGAACTTTGCCATCCATATCAAGCGCCTGAGTGGGCTTGGTGTACCCATACAGCCCGCATCCCACCAGCCGACAGAGCTATCGCTAGAAGAGATCTACCAAAGGTTCATTGGCTCTGTGGTTATGGTAGCGGGGCGGTAATGCTTTTGTCTACAAAACCCAACGCATGCTGTAGACCTTTATATCTATTTTATAAATTTCGCGTATCAATGGTTTGTCTGTCACATAAAACTAAGGCTCGGTCTTTACGTAGTTCACCCTGCAACTGCTATTTCTGCTGGTATCACTTTGATTTTCACATCTGAACTTTCTTATGAGGTAAATACTAAGTGGAGGTTTAAATGCTCTCTCACATGAAACTCGACTCCTTAACTCGCTTAAGCCAGCTTCTTAGACTAATTGCTACTTCACTGCTTTTGGCTGTGCTAGGAGTGTTGAGTGGTTGCGCAACTCCGGCAAACCAAGCCGCGATGACGATTTCAGTGGCTGATCAAAAGACGCGAAACCTTCAAAAGGTGGGCCAGGGGATTATTTATGAGCCTTGGGTGGGGTGAACTATTAATCATAGATGGGAACTGGTTCCCAAGGTTGGAGACTTAGATGTCTGGATGGACCAGCATAAATTCATTTAGCACTAGCACCCCCGTGACGTCATTGTCCAGTCGGGGGCCATCTCGTTTACCAACTTCGAGAACTTACGGGTAACCATCGACAACTCTGGTAGCGGACAATTCAGCTTAGGAAATAGAAACTTAATTTACAAAAATGCAGAGCAGTGGGTTTTTGAGCAGGGTTCCTACATTATTTCAGCGGGTGACTTTGAGCGTATTCTGGAGTTCCGCGGCGGTGCAAGTGCTACCGTGTCGGGAGGTGGTGGAGATGACCTCTTCTGGCTTGAACGGGTAGGTGACGGACGCGGGGATATAAACCTCTTAATAACCGATTTTAACCCAGATATTGACCTGATCAATGTTTCGGGATTTGGTTACGAAAGCGATTTCAATGAGGCATTTGCTCTAGAGAGAAATATCTCAGTCCTACACCTTGGCAGTGGTGTCAATTCTCAAACGGAAGTTGATATCCGCTCGAAATCAAGCGACGGTAGGGCGAAACTCTTTGTCAATGGGCACGTTGACCTGGACTTTATCGATTACGAACCAGGTAGAGGATTTATTGCCCACTTCAAGACGGCGGAACGCTTAAATCATGGTGGAGAAGTTGTTGCTTCTCCCCTGCCGGACACCACTCGGGCACCAGAGGCTACGCTTAGGGCTCCTGCGGGACAGAGCAAGATAGCGTTCTCCGAGCCTGTGTCCTCAGCAGTGATAAGCCAGGATTCCTCTGGCTCCTGGACAGTCACCCTGCCCGGGGGCAGCAGCAACCGGCTAGAGGGCTATAAGCGGG
>Ga0194124_10003299_pt1 | contig 17083 bp, 16 predicted proteins | sample TA2KigCas0mmetaG_FD_148605 | JGI IMG/M metagenome (GOLD analysis project Ga0194124, IMG submission 148605) | Freshwater microbial communities from Lake Tanganyika, Tanzania - TA2015031 Kigoma Deep Cast 0m | ecosystem: Environmental > Aquatic > Freshwater > Lake | place: Tanzania: Lake...
AAATTATTTATTAAAGAAGTTTTGTTTTGATTTGTATTTTTGTTAATTTGCCTAAATATCGAATTAAAGTTTGAGTCATAAAAAGTTTCTTGAAACAAATTAAATTTTTTAAAATTTATTTCAGGATAGATATATTCATACTGATCACTTGTTTTAGTTACCCCAATGTTTTGATTTGCAGCAACTTTAAGATTAAGTTTTTCATTTTTTGAAAAAGAATTAAAGCTAATTTCATTATTAAGCTTAGTTAAATCTTCTTTAATTAAATTTCTCTTAAATTTATCATCGGTTGAGTTAATCTTGTTTACTCTAAGATAAGTTGGATTACTTACTCTTTGAAGTTTAATATTTAAATTATCATCATTTAAAACTTTATTTAAAAAACTTTGGTTATAATTCCCAAATAAATGATGCTTCGATCCTGGAGTATTAGTAGAGTTTGTTTTTTTATAGCCTTGGGTAATACCTCCTTCTAAAGAAAAATCTCCATTTTTGAATTTTTCTCTATACTCAGCAAGCAACAAGGGATGTTGATCAAAATAGTAAACAGGAGATAAAGTTAAATCTTTATTTTCTGAAACTGCAAAGAAATAAGGAATTTTAATTGTATTTCCTATATTGCCTAAAGATGAAAAACTTGGAGCTAAAAAGCCACTTTTTCTATTAACTGTTGGATCGGGATGAGAGAAATAAGGTGTATATAATACTGGGATTTCATTTAAGTCCAACTTTGCATTTTTATAAGAGAGGCTTTTTTCTGTTCTATCATGAACTATCTCGTCGGCTTTTAAATTCCAATACGGACAACCTTCTATCTTATTTTCTTCTCTACAAGTTGTAAATCTTGCATTGTATAACGTACTTATATTATCTTTGATGTTTACTTTTTTAGCTTCAAGCCTTGGTTTGGAATTTTTAAAATCAGCATTTTTTTCTAGGTCTGTTACTAAGTCATATCCGAGAATATTTACAAACTTATCATCAACAATGATTTTACTTAAAAAAAACTTATTATTTTTTTCATCTTTAAAAATAATTTTTTTTTCCGCTGTTATTAATTGTTCATTTATATTATAAAGTAGTTGTTCACCTAAAATTGATCTTTTATTTTTGTCTATAAGTTCAAATTGACTATCAATTTTAACAAGTCCGTCTTTTTTATTATATGTTACTTTACTAGTCTTAACCTCAATTCCATTTTCATAATTAATTTTGACATTTCCTGTTGCATTTAAAACTTCATCATTTTGTGAATAATCAATTTTGTCTGCTTGAATTTTTAGAATATTACTAGTATCCCTAGCATTTGAAATACATACAAATAATAGAAAAATTGCAAAAAAAAAAATAAAAAATTTATTTTGCATTTACCTGAACAAGTCCTATAAAATTTACTAGCATAATAAAAAAAATTGGTAACCAGACAGACAGTTCTAAATTTATCCTGTCAGTTTTTCCCATTGTTATAGACAAATCGCTTAAAAAATAAAGTATGACTGATATTATTACGCCTAGAATGACATAAAAAAGGTAGCCCATGTTTGTACCAAGATTTACTATCATTAGTCCGGATAAAAAAACCATTGCAAGTAAGTAAATTGGCAACGACATAAGTTTCTGATACTCAATTTTTAAATAATCTGAGGAGTATCCAAGAGCTTCAATATTTTTAATTTGATTTTGTATTTCATAAATTGAAACTGTTAAACTATTTTTGTATATATTTTGCATTTCTGACAATGTAAAATTAAGTTCAATCTGAACCTCAGGAATTTTTATATAACCTTTCTGTTTTTCATAGGTTGTACTATTTATAAGTCTAATATTTTTTTTTTCAAAAATTCCCTCTTTTGAATCTATTCTTGATTGAAGGTTAAAATCTTTATCAAGGTTAAATATAGATACGTTTTTTAGCAAATTCACTTTAGAGTCAAATTTTTCAATTCGAATTATTTTTTTACCATTTTCATTATGAATTAGAATCCATAAACCAGTATCATTTAAAAAAATCGAATTTTTGTTTTCAACGTAATTTGACCTAATATTTTCATATTCTTTCGTAACAGTTGAGGTTAGTGGGTTTAAAATAAAAATAAGTATATAACCTAAAATTAAAGCAATAATTGCAGATACTGATATTAACTTAAAATTTGAAATTCCAATCGTTCTTATTACGATAATCTCATTTTTATTTTTTAATTTAAGATGAAATAAAATTCCTGCAAACAGAAAAATAAAAGGAGTGAAGCTAAAAAGCATTCCTGGAATTTTTAATAAAATTAATTTTAAGGGCAGAATTAATGTATAATTATTAATTCTTTTTAAAAAATTTATTTCGTCGAAAGCTATTATTAGTGACAATATAATAAAAAAAACAAAAAAAATTTTTAGAAGATCTTTAAAAAATTCAAAAAATATATATTTATTTAATTGATTAAACATTAAAGTTTTTTAGTAAAATTTAAAATAAAAATTATTATAAAAAAAATTGAAAAAACGTAAAAAAATGAAGCATAAAAATAAAAAATATTTTTTTGTGAATATGAAATTAAAAGTTCGAGTATAAAAATAATTGCGAAACCTGCAAAAAATAAATAAAATTTTAATTTTTTTCTATTTATCGTAAGTTCTCGATAAAGAATTAAGTTTAAGAAAATTAACACAAGCGTTGGCAAAATTAGGGGCGTTAGTATCATTCCTGCAATTTCTGACAAAGGTGCAGTTGCTAATCTAGTATTTTCCGCATTTAAAAAAAGTTTTAACAAATCTACAAATAACATTTCGTTAAATTTATAATAATCGGCGCTCTTCTTTTTAAAATCTCTTGTATCTATAGATGTTTTATCAAAATTTATTTGAGATATATTTCCGTTAGGATTTGCTTCTTGAATTATACCACTCTCTGCTACAAAATAAGTTTCATTTTTTATTTTTGTTACTACTCCATTTTTTGCAATAATAACTTTATTAAATTTATTTTCATTTTCTTGAAAAATAATTATATTTTTTAATTCACCTATTTTATTTTTTTCCTTAATATAAATAGTGGTAAGTTTTGAAGGATTGTTAAAATTATTTTCTTTTAAAAGGTTTGAAAAAGCACCAATTCCTTCGTCAATTAATAAAATTCGAGATTTTTTATTAAAATAAGGAACTATAAAAGCTTTTAAGAAAATTATGATCAAAGAAAAAAAAAAAGTAAATTTTACAAATTTAAAAAAAAATTTTTCAGGATCAATACCAAAAAAAGAAATATTTCTTATTTCGTTACTTTCTTCAAGATTATTCAAAGTCCAAAAAATTGCTATAAAAAAAATAATTACAGATAATTTTCCAATAACCTTAGGGAGTTGAAAAACAGTATATTTGATATATACAAAAAAAGTATTTCCATCTTGATATATCAAATCTAGAAGACGAACAGCTTGCATCATCCATATAGGGGATGAGAAAATAAACAACAAAGTTGCATAGTTTTTTAAAAACTCTAAAATAATATAGTTTTGAATTTTATTTTTTGACATCTAAGAAAGTTTTTTTTAAATAACTACTATGCTTAAACTTAATATAACTACAACAGTTCAAAAAAAAGTTACAGATAGAATTATTTTTACTAGTAAAAACTTCAATATTAATGAGGATTTATTAAAAAAATTAATAACTTTAAAAAATATTAAATCTCTAAAAAATTTATTAAATGAAAAAAAAAATGAGAATTTTTTTTGTTTAAATACTTTTAATTCTGGCCATGAAAAAACTATATTTGTTAATTTTAAAGAAAAACTCTCAACTATAGAGTTGCAGCAGCTTGGTGGAATAGTAATTTCAGAGTTTAAAAATAATTCAGATATTAATGTTTTTTTTAGTAGTGAAGAACAAAAATATCAAGATATGTTTTACAATTTTTTTTTAGGGGCAACTTTAAAAAAATATTCTTTTTTAAAATATAAAACCTCAATTCCCGAAAAAAAAAAAGATGCTTTAAAAAACCTAAATTTAATTGTTAAAAATAAAAAATTATTTCTTTACTTAAAAAAAAAGATTTTTTCTTTAGCGAGTTCAGTTTTTTTTACTCGCGATTTAGTCTCAGAACCACCAAATATTCTTAATCCAGAAAAGTTTGTAAAAGAAATTAATAAACTTAGTTCTTTAGGAGTTAAAATTGTAGTTTATGATTTTAATAAACTTAAAAAACTTGGAATGAATGCAATTATTGGTGTTTCTCAAGGTAGTAAAAGCTTACCTTTTTTTGTTACCATGGAGTGGAGACCTAAAAATTCTACTAATAAAAAACCTCTGTCTTTTATTGGAAAAGGTGTTTGTTTTGATACGGGTGGCATTTCATTAAAACCAGCTAAATTTATGGAAGATATGAAGTATGATATGGCTGGAGCGGGGGCAGTTGTTGGACTAATGAGGAGCGTGGCTCTTAGTAAAATCAAGAAGTATGTAGTTGGCGCTGTAGCATTAGTTGAAAACATGCCAAGTGGGTCAGCTCAAAGACCAGGGGATGTTGTGAAGTCTTACTCTGGAAAGACAATAGAAATTTTAAACACAGATGCAGAGGGAAGATTAATACTAGCAGATGCTATCCATTATATAGAGAAGCATTATAATCCTGATTTAATCGTTGATCTTGCAACATTAACAGGAGCAATGATTGTTTCTTTAGGTAACGAATACGCGGGTATATTTTCAAATAATGATAACCTTGCAAATAAATTGATAGAGTCAGGGGAAGTTGAAGGCGAAAAGCTTTGGAAATTTCCTTTACACAAAAACTATGATGAGTTGATGAACTCTGAAATTGCAGATGTCCAAAATATAAACTACTCAGGTGGCGCAGGTTCTATTACTGCTGCACAATTTTTACAAAGATTTATTTCAAAAAATACTTCTTGGGCACATATTGATATAGCTGGAATGGCCTGGACTAAAAAAGATTTAGATATAATACCAAAAGGAGCAACTGGTTTTGGTGTTAAATTACTTACAAATTTTGTTGAAAATTTTAATTAATGATTCAACAAACACTATCAATTATCAAACCTGATGCTGTTGAAAGAAATATAATAGGTAAAATTATAGATATTTTTGAAAAAAATAACTTAATAATAAAGAATTTAAAAAAGATACATTTAACTGAAAGTGAAGCTGCTAGTTTTTATGAAGTTCATAAAGATAAGAGGTTTTTTAAGGATTTATGTTCATATATGTGCTCAGGACCTATTGTTGTAATGGTTTTAGAGGGAAATGATGCAGTCAATAAAAATCGAGAAATTATGGGTTCAACTAATCCAAAAGATGCAAAAAAAGGAACTTTAAGAAATTTGTTTGCAATATCTATTGAAAAAAATTCAGTTCACGGGTCTGATAGTATTGAAAATGCAAAAAAAGAAATAGGTTTTTTTTTTTCAAAAAACTAATTACAAATTTTTTGTAAAGCCTCAGGATAAACTTGATGCTCCAGTAATAGAACTTTTTTAGATAAAGTTTTAGGATTATCTTTTTTATATATCCTAATTTTTTTTTGAATAATTACTTTTCCTGAATCTAATTTAGGAGATACATAATGAACAGTGCATCCAGTAAATTTTTCTCTTTTTTTTATTACCCTTTCATGAGTATTCACCCCCTTATATTTTGGAAGAAGTGAAGGATGTATATTTAATATTTTTATTTTAGCTTTTTTAATGAATGTTTTAGTTAGTATCCGCATAAAGCCAGCAAGACAGAGTATATTTATTTTTTTTTTTTTAAGAGCAGTTAAAGCCTTTTTTTCAAAAATCTTAATCTTATTTTCAAATATTTCATACGGGATTTTAAAATGTTGTGCATATTTTATACCTTTCGCACTCTTTTTATTTGAAATAACAAGAGATATTTTCCAATTCGTTTTATTTTTTTTTGAAAAATTTAAAAGATTTTTTAAATTCGATCCTCTACCTGAAATAAATACTCCAATTTTAAATTTATGACCAATCAATTGAGCCATTAAAAAAAATACTATTTTTATTAGTTTTCTTAATAATTTCACCAATTACATATGGTTGAAATTTTTTTGAAAATAAACTTTTAATTTTATTTAAGTTTTTTTTCTTTGAAATAATAATAAATCCAACACCGCAATTAAATGTCTTAATCATTTCAGCACTATTAACACCACTTTTTTTTATCCATCGCATTACATTATTTGGCCTCACTAAAGATAGATTTATTTTTGCAGAAAATTTACCTTGGATAACTCTTGGGATGTTATCTACCAAACCACCTCCAGTAATATGAGCACATGCATTTATTAATTTTTTTTTGTTTAATTTTAAAATTTCTTTTACATAAATCTTTGTTGGTATCAGAAGCTCTGATAAGTTAATTTTTTTTTTATTTTTTTTTAATATTCTTCTAATTAAAGAATATCCATTGGAATGCGCCCCAGAAGATGGCACAGCTAATACCTGATCCCCAATCTTAATTTTTGATCCATCAATAATTTTATTTTTATCAACAATACCGACAGAAAAGCCTGCTAAGTCAAATTTATCTTTTGTGTATATACCTGGCATTTCTGCAGTCTCGCCACCAGTAAGAGCGCAACCTGCTAACCTACAACCCTTTGCGATACCCCTTAAAATTTGTTTGTATTTTTTTTTATTAACATGGGGCAAAGCTATATAGTCTAAAAAAATAATTGGTCTTGCACCTTGGACAATTATGTCGTTAACGCACATTGCAACCAAGTCAATGCCAACAGTTGACCAATTCTTTAGTTCATTTGCAATTTCAAGTTTAGTTCCAACACCATCGGTAGATGTAACTATTAATGGGTTTTTAATTTTAAGTTTTCCGATATCAAAAACTGAGCCAAACCCGCCAATGTTTGAAAAGTTTTTTATTTTACTTCCTGGTATTTCCGTACTTCTAGCTAAACTAGATATATATTTTACAAGTTTATTTGTTTTTTCAATATCAACACCACTAGCCTTATAAGTAAGATTTTGATTTTTCATTAAAAGCAAAGAGATATACTTGTATAAATTTTATACAACAAACTTTTAAAGATGAATTATCAAAATGTATTAAACTTTCCTGAAAAAAGTTTTTATTTTGTTGATGATTTTTGTGTTGGCGAAAATAATATTGAAGCATTTAAAATAATTCAGTTGTGGCCAGAATGGAAATTTAAGAATATTAATATTTATGGACCCTCTAAATCAGGCAAGACTTTTTTACTTAAAATTTTATCAGAAAAGTCAAAGTCTGATATTTATGATGCTAAATCTTTCAATAAAAATTCTTTGGATCAAGTAATTAAGCAAAATATTTTTATCTTGGATAATATAGAATTTATTAATGATGAAGTTTTAATCCAAAATTTAATTAATGATTTTCAAAGTAAAAATAAAAATATTTGTTTTACATCCAGCATAATTTCAGGAAGCTTACCATTTGAAGTAAAAGATTTTGTTTCAAGGCTGAAATCATTTGTAAGTATAGAAATTTTTAATCCCGATGATAGTACTTTTTATAAAGTTTTTTTAAAAAATTTATCTGATAGACAAATAAATTTATCCTCAAAAGAAGTCGAATATATTTTAAAAAAAATAGAACGTTCATTTTTTTCTGCTTTTCGGTTTGTAAAAAAATTAGATGAATTGTCATTGTCGTATAAAAAAAAAATTAATTTAAAAATTATAAACCAGGCTCTAGAGGTTTATTTAAATTAATATTTGAAAATATTATTGTTTTTTTAAACTTTAAAAGATAATTCAATAATAATTAAGGAGCATTTTGTCTAAATATAGAACACATAACTGTGGAGAACTGAGAATAGATCATACAGGAAAGCAAATTATTCTATCCGGCTGGATACAAAAAAAACGAGATCACGGAAACTTACTTTTTTTAGATCTAAGAGATCATTATGGAATTACTCAGTGTGTAATTGAAAAAAGCGCAAGTTTATTTAGTACTGTAGAAAAAACTAAACTAGAAACTGTAATTACAGTAGAAGGAGAAGTTCATAAAAGAACTAGCGACACAATTAACAAAGAGATAAAAACAGGAGAAGTTGAAGTCAAAATTAAAAAAGTTAATATACTTAGCATTCCAAAAGAACTTCCCTTACCTGTATTTTTAGATGAAGATTATTCAGAGGAGTTAAGACTTAAGTACAGATTTTTAGATTTAAGAAGAAAAAAAATACATAAAAATATAATTCTCAGATCTGAAGTTATTTCATTCATTAGAAAAAAAATGGAGCAATTAGGTTTTAGTGAGTATCAAACTCCAATTTTAACATCATCAAGCCCAGAGGGTGCAAGAGATTTTTTAGTACCAAGCAGAATTAATCAAGGGAAATTTTATGCTCTTCCACAGGCCCCACAACAATTTAAACAGTTAATAATGATCTCAGGTTTTGATAAGTATTTTCAAATAGCTCCATGTTTTAGAGATGAAGATGCTAGAGCAGATAGAAGTCCCGGAGAATTTTATCAATTAGATATTGAAATGTCTTTTGTAGAACAGAAGGATGTATTTAATGTTGTTGAACCAGTTCTTTATGAAGTTTTCAAGAATTTTTCAAAAAACATGAAAATAAATAATTATCCATTTAAAAGATTTACCTATAAAGAAGCTATGCTGAGGTTTGGAACTGACAAACCTGACTTAAGAAATCCAGTTAAAATCTATGATGTCACAGAAGTATTTAATAGAGATGATGTAAAATTAGAGATTTTTAAAAAATTAATTCAAACAAATTCAATAGTAAGATGCATTGTAGGAAAGAATGTATTTGATAAACCGAGAAGTTTTTTTGATAATCTAAATAAAGGTGCTAAAAATGAGGGAGCATCTGGGTTGGGATATATTATTTTAGATAAGAGCGATCCAAAAAGCTTAGGAAAAGGACCAATAGCAAAGTTCTTTTCTCATGAAGCATTAAAAGCTTTAATGGATAAAACTGAGTCCGAAAAGGGCGACGCTCTGTTTTTTGTATGCGACTTAAAAAAAAATGTAGAAAAGTTTTCGAATTGGGCAAGGACTAAAATTGCTGAGGAATTAAATTTAATAGACGAAAATTCTTACGAATTTTGCTGGATTACAGATTATCCAATGTACGAATATGACGAAGTGCAAAAAAAAATAATATTTAGTCATAATCCATTTTCAATGCCTCAAGTACCAATTGAAAAAATAGATGAAACTAACCCTCTTGATGTTCTGGCTTATCAATACGATATAGTTTGTAATGGAATAGAGCTTTCATCTGGCGCCATAAGAAATCATCTTCCAGATCTCATGTACAAATTGTTTAAAATTGCAGGATATTCTAAGGAAGATGTTGACAAAAAATTTTCAGGAATGATAAATGCCCTTTCTTATGGAGCACCTCCACATGGTGGGATAGCTCCCGGTATAGATAGAATCATTATGCTTCTTGCAAAAGAAAAAAATATTAGAGAGGTAACAATGTTTCCATTAAATCAGAACGCTCAAGATTTAATGATGAATGCTCCCTCAGACGTATCTGAAACACAACTGAAAGAACTTGGAATTAAAGTCGTAAAAAAAATTAATTAATTTTTTTGCTTTTAATATTTAATCGAACGTTGGATAGGTCAACTAGTTTTTCTTTATACTGATTTCTAACAAATCCTTTGCTAGTTATAATTTTAAGCATATCTAACAGCTGTGCATTTTCTTCAGTAATTTCTTTATCATCAGTTTTTTTAATTGATGGTGTATGTGCCAAATCCTCTCTTCCGAGATAAGAAATTGCAAGCTCTCTAAACACATAGTCTAGTAATGAGCTTGCAGACATAATTCTATCGTTGCCTCTTATTTTTCCTGAGGGTTCAAATTTTGTATTAATAAATGCATCCACATACTCTTCCAATGGAACTCCATATTGAAGACCCAAGGATATTGCTATTGCAAAGTTATTCATTAAGGATCTGACCAATTCGCCTTCTTTACTCATATCGATAAAGATTTCTCCAACACGGCCATCGTCGTATTCCCCAATATGTAAATAAATTTTATGATCTCCAATGCTTGCTTTTTGAATGTAGCCCTTTCTTCTATCTGGCATCTTTCTTCTTTCGCTAAAAGCCTTATTTTCAACTAAACCCTTTTCGTTATTTTCTTGATTATTGAAAACCGAAGAACTTAATGATTCAGTTATTTGTTGGTTTTGAATTTCTTTGACTTCCTCAGCCTTTGTTACGCTTTTATCACTATCTTTTTCGTTTAAAGATCTCGTTTTTCTTTTATTAAATTTAATATCAAGAACTTCAATTTTGCCATCTTTTCTAGAATTAAGCTCTGCAATTGTTTGGTTTGTCAATTCTTTCAATTGATGAGTAATTTTAAATAAGCAGGTATAAAAACTTTCAGCAATAAACTTAGACATTGTTTTTTTAATTGAAAACAGTTTTCATTATTTTAAACTTATTTAGGAGTCTATAAAAAAATAGACAACTTGAAATAGAAAAAAATTTGTGGATATCTATTGACAATGAAAAATTTTTTAAAATTAGTTTTTACTTGGTGGAATAGTCAAACTATCGGAACATTATTATTCACTTTTTTTTTTGGAAAGTTGGTTGGTGAAGATGAATTTAAGAACAAGTATTATAAAAACAAAAAAGATAAACGTTGGGTAATATTTAATAATGAGATAGAGTCTACAAAGATTCCACCTGAATGGCATGCATGGATACATCATTTAATTGATGATTTACCTGGAAAAAAATTTGAAAAATATAAATGGCAAAAAAAATACTCAGAAAATCCTACTGGAACTAATTTAGCGTTTAACCCAAAAAAAAATAAATCTTTCAAAAAAAAAATATATAATTCTTGGGAACCTAAAAGTTAAAAAAACTTTTTTCTAGATAACCAATTCACATCATATTTATGATTTAAAAATTCATCATCTACTAAAATCTTTTTATGAATATCAATTGTTGTTTTAATTCCATCAATAATAAACTCATCTAAGGCCCTTTTAAGTCTTGTAATTGCAGACTCTCTATTTTTACCGTGACATATAAGCTTAGCAACTAAACTATCATAAAATGGCGAAATTTTACTTCCTTGAAATAAATAACTATCAACACGCGTACTCGGACCTGAGGGCTGATAGTAAGTACTTATTGTTCCAGCGCTAGGTTGAAAATTATTTCTTGGATCCTCCGCATTAATTCTGCATTCAATAGAATGTCCTGTAAATTTTATATTTTCTTGTTTTAAATCTAAAGATCCAGTCGATGCAATTTCAATTTGTCTTTTAACCAGATCAACACCTGTTAAAGCTTCAGTCACAGGATGTTCAACTTGCAGCCTAGTATTCATTTCTAGAAAATAGAATTTTCCTTTTTCATAAATAAATTCAAGGGTTCCAGCACCTTCATATCCTAGTTTAGATACTGCATTTACACTTACGTCTAAAAGTTTTTTTCTTTCACTTTCATTTAAAATTGGACAAGGGCTTTCTTCAATTATTTTTTGGTACCTTCTTTGAACCGAGCAATCTCTTTCACCAAGATGCACTGTATTATTTTTTCCATCGGATAAGATCTGAACCTCTATATGCCTTGGTTTTTCAAAAAATCTTTCAATAAATAACTCATCATTTCCAAAGTATTTTTTAGCTTCAGACTTAGCAACTTTGATATTTTCATCAAGTTCATTTTCATTAAAAACAATTCTCATACCTTTTCCACCACCACCACCAGCTGCCTTAATAAGCACTGGAAACCCAATATTTTTTGAAATTATTTTTGCTTCATCTAAATCACTAATGCCCTTTAAAGATCCTTCAATGACAGGAAGTCCAATATCTTTCGCAATTTTTTTTGCCTCAATTTTATCTCCCATTTTTTTTATTATTTCTGATCTTGGTCCTATGAACTTAATCTTGTGCTCTTCTAATATTTGAGCAAATTTATAGTTTTCGGATAGAAAGCCATAGCCAGGGTGTATTGCATCGGCACCTGTGATTTCTAAAGCTGAAATAATTGAGGGAATATTCAAATAACTATCCATCGGATTATTAGAACCAATACAAACACTTTCGTCAGCAAGTTTAACATGCATAGATTCTTTGTCTGCCGTTGAGTGAACTGCTACGGTTGGAATGTTTAACTCTTTGCAGGCTCTGATTATGCGAACGGCAATTTCGCCCCTATTCGCAATAAGTATTTTTTTTATCATTATTCAACAAGAATAAGATCTTGATCGAACTCTACAGCCTCTCCATCATTTACGAATATTTTTTTAACTGTGCCATCAAGTGTTGATGAAACATGGTTCATAGTTTTCATAGCCTCAATGATCATAATACTTTGACCTTTTTTAATTTTTGAACCAACCGATATGAACGGTTTTCCACCTGGCTCAGGCGCTAAATATGCCGTTCCAACTATGGGCGACTTAATAATGTTTTTAATATCTTTATTCGAGGTAGAAGATTTAATATCAGGCGCTACAGTATTATCAAATGCCTGAGGCTTAATTTGTTGATAAATTTTACCCTCCGATTTTTTAACTTTATAAGTTATATTATTTTCAGAATACTCAATCTCATTTAAATTAAATTCATCTAAATAATCAGATAATTCTTTTATTATTTTTTTATCAATTTTCATTTTTCGAATATTAATTTTTCTAAAGCATCTATTGCAAGTATATATCCAAACGAACCAAGACCACAGATTAAACCATTTACGGCAGAACTAATCAATGATTTGTGTCTAAATTTTTCTCTTTGATAAATATTAGATATGTGAACTTCAATTTTTGGAATTTTTAATAAGTTTAAAGCATCTAAAATTGCAACAGAAGTATGAGTAAAGGCTGCGGCATTAATAATTAAACCATCGAATTTTTTTCTAGCCTTTTGTATTTCTGTTACAATTTCCCCTTCAATATTAGATTGAAAAAAAGTTAGTTTAATACTTTTTTTCTTTCCGTGAAGAATACAATTTTTTTGAATATCTTTGAGGGTTTCTTTTCCATAAATCTTCGGTTCTCTTTTCCCTAGTAAATTTAAATTAGGACCATTAATAATTTCTATATTCATAAAAAATAGAATATTGTTATATTTTGAATACTTATTAAATCCAATATGATTAAAGTCTTATTAAATGGAAAAAATAAAACAGTTAATGATAAAACTAACTTAAATCTTTTATTAAAAGAACTTTCAATAGAGTCAAACAAAGTTGCTATCGAAATTAACGGTGTTGTTGTTTCTAAAAATGATTATGAAAAAAAAATAATTAGAACAAATGATAAGATTGAAATTGTTCATTTTATAGGAGGTGGGTAATGGATGAATTTTTAATCAAAGGAAAAAAATATAAATCTCGATTAATTTTAGGCACTGGAAAATATAAAAATTTTGAGCAAACAGCTGAGGCAATTGAAGCTTCAAAAGTCGAGATTATAACTGTAGCGGTAAGAAGAGTTAATGTCACCAATCCTAAAGAACCCATGCTAATAGATTTTGTAAACCCAAAAAAATACACCTACCTTCCAAATACTGCAGGATGTTTTAATGCAGGTGAGTCTTTAAGAGTTTTAAGACTTGCAAGAGAGGCTGGTGGATGGAACCTTGTTAAATTAGAAGTGCTAGGTGATAGTGAAACACTTTATCCTAATATGGTTGAAACTATTAAAGCTCTAGAAATATTAAAAAAAGAAAACTTTGATGTAATGGTTTATTGTTCAGATGATATTATATTATGTAAGCAGCTTGAAAATATGGGGGCTTGTGCAATAATGCCACTTGGTTCACTTATTGGATCTGGAAGAGGTATTCAAAATAGATTTAACATTTCACTAATAAAAAAAAACGTAAAAGTTCCTGTTATTGTAGATGCTGGAATAGGTTGCGCCTCTGATGCGGCTATTGCTATGGAGATTGGTTGTGATGGAGTTTTAATTAATACCGCCGTTGCAGAGGCAGATAATCCAACATTTATGGCAGAGTCTATGAGAGATGCGGTTATTGCTGGCAGAAAATGCTTCTTAGCAGGAAGAATAAAAAAAAAAAATTACGGAAGTCCATCTAGCCCAATATCAGGGATAATAGACTAGATTTAGACCTCTTTTTTTGTTTCAGTAATTTTTTTTCTTACACTATAAATTTTCTTCGACATCTTTTTTTTATCATGTTTTTTAGCTTTATTTATATGGCTTATTTTAGAATTATTATTTGATAAATCTTTAGATGGTAATTGGATATTTTTTATTTCATCTATAATTTTTTTTTTATTATCATAAAAAGAAATAGAGTAATCTTGGTTTAAAAAGTTAATATTTTCCTTAAAATTAATTTTAAATTTGTATTTATTTTTAAAAAAAAAGACTTTTTTTGAATGATTTTCCTCAATTATATCAATAATTTTTTTTGCAAGTTGTATTTCAATAGTTTTAATTTTTTTTTCAGCAAATGCTTTTTCTTCAAAAATTTTAATTATTTTTAATGCAAAAGAGTGAGGAGTAAGAAGCGTCTCCCATTTTAAAGAACCTTCTCTAAGACGTTGTCTCGTCATTTCTAAAAGACCAAAATTACTTATTCTTCCAAATTGGATTTTTGCTTTGTCACTTCTTAAAAATTCTCTTAAACGTCTTTCAACCAGGCGTTTGTTGGAATAATTCTCCATATCAATAAAATCTACAACTATTAATCCAGCAAGATCTCTCAGTTTAATTTGTCTTGCTATTTCCTCAGCAGCCTCAAGATTGTTTGTTAAAGCTGTTTTTTCAATGTATCTTTCTCTTGTAGATCTTCCAGAGTTTACATCTATAGATACTAAAGCTTCTGTTGGATTTATTATTATGTAACCACCTGACCTCAAATCTATTCTGCTTTCGAAAATAATATTCAGATATTTCTCAATGTTGTAATGGTGAAAAATTGGAATTTTTTCCTTATATTTTTTTACATTATTTTCATGTTCAACTGAGATTTGTTTTGCATATTTTTTAGCTAGTTCAAATGCTTTATCACCTTCTACAACAATAGAGCTTATGTCTTTGCTGTAAAAATCTCTTATAGAACGCCCTATTAATTCTTGATCTTCATAAATTAGGCTAGGGGCAATCGATTTTAGAGTTTTATTTCTTATTTCCTCCCAAATTAATAATAGAATATCTAGGTCTGTTTTAATTTCATTTTTAGTTTTGCTCGCTCCAGCCGTTCTTACAATCATTCCCATTGTTTTTGGAAGATTTAGATCAGTAATTAAATCTTTGATTCTTTTTCTATCATTTGAATTAAAAATTTTTCTTGATATTCCGCCTCCTCTAGAAGTATTTGGCATCAAAACAATGTATTTACCAGGAAGAGATATGTAAGTTGTTAAAGCTGCACCTTTTCTACCTCTTTCTTCCTTAACAATTTGGATTAAAACTATTTGTCCAGGTTTGATTACTTCTTGAATTCTGTATCTTTTATATCTTGGAAATTTTTTAAAATTATTTTTTTCTTTTTCAGAATTTGCAGATGCTACTTCAGTTAATTCATTTCCATCATTATTATTATTTTCTGTATTTTTGATGATATTACTTTCAAAATCGTCATCATTATTTTCAAAGCGATTTATTTTTTCAGTTAAGTTTTCATCTAAATCATTTACATTTTCTTCAATAAGTTTTTCCCTTCTCTCTTCTTCCTCTTTTTTTATCTTGTCCTTGTCCGCTTGAGGAATTTGATAGTAATCGGTTTGAATATCATTGAATGCTAAAAAACCATGACGTTCATTCCCAAAGTCTACGAAAGCAGCCTGTAATGAAGGTTCAATTCTACTTATTTTACCTAAGTAAATATTTCCCTTTAAGTTCTTGTGATGAATATTTTCGTATTCATATTCCTCAACTTTGTCATTAAATTTAATGGCAATTCGAGTTTCTTCTGGGTTCGACCCATCAATAAGTAATTCTTTTGACATGTAATTGTTTCTGAAATAGGTTTAAAAATTGATTGCAGATACTTCATAAATTTAAAATTCTTAAAAATTTGATACTTTTCTAAGCACACTTTACTTAAATCTTAATATTAACAACAAATCAATATAGATTTTAGAGCATGTTTGAAACTAAGCAATTATTAGAAAAAATTGAAAAGTCCTTAGAAAATATCAGGGGGTATCTTTGAAAGGGAAAAAATTATTGAAAGATTAGATTTTCTAAAAAAAGAAATAGAATTATCCTCTTTTTGGAATGACCAAAAAAAAGCTGAAAAAATTATCAAAGAAAAAAATCATTTAAGTAATATTCATTCAACTTTTGAAGAGTTATTAAGCGAACATGCCGATAACAAAGAGTTGTTGCAGGTCTTATTAAAAGAAAATAACGGAAATTTACTTAAAGATTTAACAATTAATTTTGAAAGAAACCTATCAAGATTAAAGAAAATAGAACTTTTTTGCTTTCTGTCAGATGAAAATGACTCTTTAGACGCTTATGTAGAAATACATGCCGGTGCAGGTGGCACAGAAAGCCAAGACTGGGCAGAAATGTTAAGAAGAATGTATATTAAATGGTCAGATAAAAATAATTTTAAAATAGAACTTATCCACGAAAATAGAGGAGAAGAAGCTGGTATTAAGTCTTCTACGGTAAAAATTTCGGGAAATTATGTTTATGGTTGGTTAAAGAGAGAATCTGGAGTGCACAGATTAGTAAGAATTTCTCCCTTCGACTCAGGAGCAAGGCGTCATACAAGTTTTGCAAGCATTTGGGTTTACCCTGTTTTAAATGAAAATATAAATATTGATATATTAGACAAAGACATAAGAGTAGACACTTATAGATCAAGTGGTGCCGGAGGCCAGCATGTTAACACGACAGATAGCGCTGTAAGAATAACTCATTTACCCACTTCTATTGTAGCACAATGTCAGAATGAAAGGTCTCAACATAAAAATAAAGAAACTGCTTTAAATATGCTTAAAGCAAGATTGTATGAATTAGAGTTAAAAAAAAAACAAAAAGATTTCGAAGTATTAGAGAGTTCAAAAAAAGATATAGGTTGGGGAAGCCAGATAAGAAGTTATGTTCTTCAACCTTA
>Ga0194124_10003301_pt1 | contig 17076 bp, 12 predicted proteins | sample TA2KigCas0mmetaG_FD_148605 | JGI IMG/M metagenome (GOLD analysis project Ga0194124, IMG submission 148605) | Freshwater microbial communities from Lake Tanganyika, Tanzania - TA2015031 Kigoma Deep Cast 0m | ecosystem: Environmental > Aquatic > Freshwater > Lake | place: Tanzania: Lake...
GGGGTTGCCGTCGAGTCGCACCTTGCCGGATAAGGTCGGCCAAATGCCCATCAACAAACGCGCTAAGGTAGTTTTACCCGCAGCAGAAGGCCCAATCATGGCGACTGTTTCGCCGGGCGCCACTGAAAAATTCACGCCACGAATAATCGGGTAAGGGCTGCCCGGTGCGCCTGCGGTCACTTGCTCGACATTTAAGTAGCCCTCCGGCGCAGGTAACGACATACCGTACTGACGCTCGGGCAGCGCATTCAAAAAGTTTTCCATGCGGCGGTAAGAGTCACGCGCATTCACCACCAAGCGCCACTGCAAAATCAATTGCGCTAATGGTGCGAGTACCCGGCCACCGAGCGTAGAGGCCACAATCATCATGCCACCGCCACCGAGCAGCATGCCTTTCACCGTCAGCCAGCATGAAAGGCCCAATATCAGAGAGGTTTGCAGCATTTGAATCAGCTTGGCGCTCGCGCTGTTAATGCCGGCGGTGTCCGAAGCTTCGGCCTGCTTGGCAAGAAAAAGGCGCTGGCGTTTCATCCAGCGCTGATGAATATGGCTCGTCATACCCATCGCGTTGACTACTTGGGCATTACGCAAAACCCCGCTGGCGTAGTTTTGCGCGCCAATTGCCGCTTTGTTTGCTTCGGTGAGTGCGGGCAGTGTTTTGCGCTCGGTTTGTATGCCAAGTGCCACTTGGACCACTGCACCAATCAAGGCAACTACACCCAGCCACGGGCTAATCACAAAAACAATGATCAGATAAAGCAGCGATGAAGGCGCATCCATGATCGCCGTCACCGCCGGCGATGCAATAAAGTCGCGCAGCGTGCGTAAATCATTAAACACCTGCAGCGTGCCGCTGTTCGGGTTTTTCAGGTTGGCGTCAAAGCTGGCATTAAACAAGCGCTTGCGGAGTGACACATCAAACTGCTCACTCGCTTGATACATCAGCTTGCTACGAACTACATCCAGCCACTCCATGATCAGGTAAGTACCCAGCACCCAAATAATCAACATTACCAGCGTCGTGCTACTGCGGCTGTTCACCACGCGGTCATACACTTCCAGCATAAAAATCGTGGGGGCAAGCACCAGCAGACTGGTCACAAAGCTGAATAGCGCAGCCCGCTTATATAGCGGTAGAAAACGCCAGATCAGTTGCGAGAGCTCGGTGCTTGCTGTTGGTTTCACAGCGGTGTTCATGCGGCGTGTTCCATGGCAGAGTCGGCGCTAGCCGACGGTGGGTGAGTCAGAATCAGCACATACTGCGGCAGCATGGGCTCGGCTTCGGCGCCATCTTGTGCCGCTTGCGAGAAATGAAAGTGCAAGGAAAATGTATCGCCTTTTGAGACCATCGCGATCTCGCGCAGTTTCTCTTGCTGAAAACGTTGCTCATCATCGGCGCTGATCGATAGCTGAAACCGCAGGCGACCATCTAACGAAAACATCGAAATCTGTCCGGCCTTGATGCTGAGCGTATGTCGATCAAAATACACCGGCGCGCTCGCTGCAAATTGCAGCAGGGGCAGCGGTTGATTACCCAGCCGCGCCAAGTTAAACGGGCTATGCGGCGACTGGTAGACCTGGCGGCAGCTGCGCGACACCGAGTAGATCGCATTGCAAATCATCTGCGATCCCAACTGCGGGAAGCGCGTGCGTAGCTGCCGGTAGCTCAGATGATGCAAAGCCACCCGGTTCCAGCAGCGGGTATCGCGCGCCAATGGCGACAGCGCGTTGCACACCTCGGCAAACGCTTGCTGCAGCGCATGCAGCTGCTGCGTCTGTGCCGGGTCGGCGTTGAGCGGGATAACAAGGGTGGTATTCACGCCAAATTTAGAGGGGGCAGGGCGGTAAAAAATTCATATAGGAGTATTCATATAGGATACTACTGATTGCTGCGAGGCAACAGAAAGCCTGAGTGTTCTTGTCGGGAATAAGTCCTCCATTCTCGAAGCGCTGCGGGCTTAACAATCGACGCACCAAGCCGATTTACACTAGATACGCCGTAAACCAAGCAGCGAACGCTGTCGCGTGACCTGAACGCCTAACCAAGACGAGCCGCCAATTGCCCTACCAAGAAACCGTGTCCGCATCGGGCATTCCCATCAATAACGTCGCTGCCGCCGCGGCCACGTTTGCTTATGACCAGGTCATCATCGCGCCAGAATCCAGCGCGGCGCGCTTGGTGCTGAGCGATGGGGTTAGCAACACGCGCTGGGTCGCCACCGGCAAGTTTCAGTATGCCTCGGGTAAAAGCACGCTGAACCACGCCTCGGGTGGTATCGATAGCCTGACCATCTTTCAAGGTGATACGCAGCTCACCAGCATCAGCTTCGGCCGACCGTTTGATGTGCAGCAGCTACTGCCCGTCACCGCATCGCAAGCCAACGCGCAGTTCAGCTACCGATTGAGTTTTTTATCAGGAAATGATTCATTTTTTTCTGCACGTGCAGGTGCTGCGCCCGATCAGGTGCAGGGCCTGGACGGTAACGATGTATTTGCCGGCTACGGCGGTGTCGACAGCTTTGATGGCGGCAATGGTAGAGATACCGCCATCTACCGGGGGCGCGCTTTTGAGTACACCATCAGCGCGCTCGGCAATAACCGGCACTCGGTGCGCGACAATGTCGGCCAGCGCGATGACACCGACACCCTAATCAACGTCGAGCGGCTGCAGTTTTCCGACTTCACAGTAGCGCTCGATACCAGCGGCACAGCCGGCCAGGCGTATCGTGTCTACAAAGCCGCGTTTAATCGAACGCCTGATCTATCCGGTCTGGGTTATTGGATCGATCGTATGGATAAGGGCATGGATCTGATTGAAGTGTCCTCGCGCTTCATCGACTCTGCCGAGTTTCGTAGTCTGTACGGCAGCAACCCAACCAATGATGTCTTCCTCACCCGCTTGTACAGCAACGTCCTGCAGCGCTCACCCGACAACACCGGTTACCAGTGGTGGCAAAACCAATTACGTAGCAACCCCGAAAAAACCTGGCAGAAAGTATTGGCTGATTTTTCAGAGTCTGCAGAAAATCAGGCCAATGTCGCACAGCTAATTGCTAGCGGTATTCCGTATGATCCACCCGGCTAGTCAACGCCAGCTGCGGGTAATCGTTCACGTTGGTGATCGGTATCTGATCAGTTATTGAAATACGCGCCCAGCGAGAGCACATCTTCGCCAGTAAGCACACCCGCCGCTTGGCGTAGCCGCAGGTAGGCAATCAAATGGCCGTAGCGTGCTTGCGCCAGATCACGCCGCGTCGTGTACAGCTGCTTCTCGGCATTCAGCAGATCAAGGTTGATGCGGGCGCCGCCCGCAATGCTTTTGCGCGTAGCGTCAATCACCAGCAGCGACGATTGCTCCGCACTAGCGAGTGCATCAATACGCGCTCTGCTGCTGGTAAACAGGCGATGCTGTCGGCGTAATTCCTGCAGCACGTCTTCAGTCTTCGCAGCCAGATCCGCCTTCGCGCGCTCAACCCCCGCCACTGCCTGACGCACCCCCGCATCGACGCTGCCACCCGAGTACAAGGGAATAGCCATCTGCACGCCGATGCTGCGCAGCCGCGATTCCTGGTTAAACGTGAACAAGGAATCTGACTTGGAGTCGGTGTAGCTCGCGACTAAATCAACTTTCGGGTAATGCCCCGATTGCGCACGGTTCAGGTCCAGCTCGGCATAATTCACCTGATGGCGCTGGGCGATCAGCGTCGCGTTTTGATCTAAGGCGATTTTTTCCCAACCCTCAAAGCTTTCCGGTTCAATCGATAAAAATTTGAAATCCGGGCTCAGCGTGGGTAGCGGCGTTGTCAGCGGTCCGGTAATGCTGGCCAGCTTGCGTCGCGCAGTATCGAGGCTGTTCTCGGCTTCCAACAGCTCCGCCTCCGACAACTCGTAGCGCGCCTTAGTCTCCAGCATATCGGTCTTGGTGCCGGCGCCGCGCTCAAACATGCGCTGGTTGGCCAATTCATTTTCTTTCAGCGCATCACGCTGAGCTACCGCCAGCTGAATCTGCTCACGAGACAGCAGCACCTCAGCATAAGCAGCAAACAACCGCACATATAAATCTTGCGTCTTGGCGGCAAGCACTGCTTCGCCATAATTTGACTGCGTATCGCCTTGCTTATAGCGTGCATACGCTTCCAAATTAAACAGCGGTTGTCGCATGCTGATCGACGCTGACTCGCTCAAATAATTCGGCTTGTCATTCACCGGCCTACCGGCGGTGGTAATGGTTCGGTCTGCGGCGACATCGCTGCGGCTGTAATTAGCCGACACATTGGGGAGCAGGTTAGCGCGTCCGATCACGCGCGCTTCGCGTGAAGAGGCCTGATCATAGGTCGCGGACTGCAGGGTCGGGTCATAGCGCAGCGCTGCTTGCAGCGCTTGCTCCAGCGTCATCGCGTCAGCGTAGGGCGTGCCCAGAACAAGTGCCGCGCTCAGGCTGGCAGCTAATCGGGTTCGGGTGAAAGCAAGCCGGCGAAGGGCGCGCGGCGATAAAGCAGAAGGGCGCATCAGACTAAAACGGTCAGGGTTGGGGCGGGGCGCCCATCAAAGGCCGTCGATTGTATCAGCGCTCCCCCGGCCAACTTGGTTTGTCAGGAAACTTTCGCCATGCTGCAACCGCAAAAAAGGCTATAATTCTGGCAATTTGCATTTCCTTTCGTACTTTTTCTCATGACGTTTCCTTATCCATCGCAATCAGCGATAGCGATAGCCTTGTTATCGAGCGTTGCACTGGCGGCCAGTATTGTGCTTACCAAGCATTGGCATGGCCGGCACTCGCTGGACTCCGACACCGGCGTACAAAAAATTCATTCCGATCCCACGCCGCGCATCGGCGGGCTTGCCGTACTGGTCGGCATGGTGCTCGCGTGGATCATCGCAACGCCTGCGGTTGCCCAGCTGCTCGGCTGGATTTTAATTGCCAGTTTGCCCGCCTTCTTGTTCGGTATGGCCGAAGACTTTACCAAGTCAATTGGTGTGAAGGAGCGACTCTGCGCAACCTTCGCCAGCGGCTTGCTTGCGGTGTCTTTGGGTGATCTATCAATTGCTCGTGTCGACGTTCCCCTAATTGATCTGTTGCTCACCGTTGCCCCGTTCGCTGCCCTATTTACCGTGTTCGCCATCGCGGGCCTTTGCCACGCGGTGAATCTGGTGGATGGCTACCATGGTCTGTCGACCGGCAGCTTCCTTATCAGTCTCGTGGGGTTGGGTCTGATCGCGCACACCCAAGGTGATGTCGAGCTGGTGCAATTGTGCGTGCTGATGGGTGCTGCAGCCCTCGGCTTCTTTGTCTTGAATTTCCCATTCGGCAAACTCTTCCTCGGCGATTCCGGTGCCTACTTACTGGGCTTTTTGCTGGGTTGTCTGTCGGTGCTACTGGTTACGCGCAACCCGGCCTTATCGCCTTGGGCAGCAGTGCTGGCGTGCAGCTACCCCATCATCGAAACCCTGTTCTCCATCTTGCGTCGCCTAGCCTTTGATCGTGCGCTAGCCCAGCCAGATCGGCAGCATCTGCACAGCCTGATCGGTGCGCACTTATGCGCGCGCTTTCCGTATTTCGCGCAAGGCTGTTTGCCCCATGTGGGGGTGTGCCTGCTCATCTGGCCGTTTGTCGCACTAGGAGCGTGGCTAGGCTGGCAGTGCAGCACCTCCACCCCGATCTTGATCGTGGCATTCGCTTGCCTTTCGCTGTGCTATGGCGTGGTGTACTGGAATCTGTCTTCGCTGGTGAGGCGCGACATCGCATCCAGCACAGCGCAACCAGAGCAAGTCACCAACGAGGCCTAAGTCGATCGCGGACGGTTGGTGCGCGGGTCGGGCGCGTTTGCGACGACCAGCTTTTCAAATACGCAAGGTCACCGGGCACAAACGCACATCGGTGCCGTGATACGATCCAAGGCTTTACTCTCTCCGAGCATGATGCTGCGCCTCCCGTCAATGCTCGCTTAGCGCTATCCGATGTTTTCTTCCCTGTGGCATTTCCGCGGCTTCATCTGGAACAGCGTCCTGCGCGACCAGCAGCTCCGGTATCGACGATCAGCACTAGGAATCCTTTGGACCATCGCGCAGCCGTTAGCGCTGATCCTGATCTACAGCATCGTGTTTGGTCGCGTCATGCGTCACCCCGGCATGGGCGACGGCGCATTCGATTACCCCGTCTACCTCTGCTCAGGCATCCTCACCTGGAATCTGTTCTCCGACGTATCGTCGCGCCTCACCACGGTGTTCAACGATAACGCGCACTTGCTGCGTAAAGTGCAACTACCCAAGCTGTCGTTTCCGGTGATTGCTGTCGGCGCCTGCTTGCTGAATTTCGCGACAGTGATGGCGGTATTTTTTGTCTTCTTGTTGGTGCTGGGTCGCATGCCAGACATCAGCTTGCTTGGTCTGCTGCCGGTGCTGGCGCTACAAGTCGCCTTCGCACTAGGCTTGGGTGTTGTGCTCGGCAGTGTGAATGTTTTTTTTCGTGATGTGCAGCAGGCACTTGGTATTGCATTGCAGTTGTGGTTTTGGCTAACGCCGATTGTGTATGTACCCAGTATTTTGTCGGAGCGCACGGTAGCGCTACTGTCATGGAACCCCATGTGGCCTGTCATGAACGCTTATCGCAACATCTTCCTGAATAACCAATGGCCGGATTGGTCAACGCTGCTGTACCCCGCCGTGTTGTCAGTACTTTTACTCGCTGCTGGCTTCGCCGTGTTCAAGCGCCTGCAACACGACATCTTGGATGAAGTCTGATGGGCCATCTGCGCGTTCACCAAGTTGGCAAGGTCTATCGTCGTTACCGACACCCGATCGCACGCATTGCCGAGTGGCTGGGTCTCGGGCAGCACCATCAACAGCGCTGGGTGCTAAAGCACATCAACTTTGAAGTCGCGCGCGGCGATGCGGTCGCGTTAGTCGGCGTCAATGGGGCAGGGAAGAGCACCTTACTCAAACTCATTGCAGGTACATCAGCGCCTACCGAAGGGTTTGTAGAGATCAACGGACGCCTTACCGCATTACTCGAGCTGGGTATCGGTTTCCATCCGGACTTCACCGGCAGAGAAAACGCACGTATGGCAGCGCGCTTGTCGGGTGTGCCAGATCAAGATCTCGCAAATGTACTCGCCGACGTAGAAGAATTCGCCGAAATCGGCGACTACTTTGATCAGCCCTTGCGCGTCTACTCATCCGGCATGCAGGTTCGTTTGGCGTTCAGTGTCGCCACTGCGGTGCGCCCGGATATTCTCATCGTTGACGAGGCCTTGTCTGTCGGTGACACCTATTTCCAGCACAAGAGTTTTGATCGCATCCGACGCTTTCTGGCGCAAGGCACCACGCTGCTGTTTGTGTCGCACAGTCCGGCGGCGATTAAATCCATCTGCCACCGCGCATTGCTGCTTGATCAAGGCAGCATCGTGATGGATGGCGAGCCTGAGCAGGTCCTTGATTATTACAACGCCATCATCGCGCGCTCGCACGCTGGCTATGAAATCCGCTCCCTTACCTCGGAAGACGGTGCCCGTGGGCTGCGCTCAGGCACCGGTGAGGCGAGTATCGAACACGTAGAGCTGATTGTTGACGGCTCATCGGTACACGCGCTGTACAGCGGACAGGCAGCGCAGTTGAAGGTGCATGCACGTAGCCGCGACGCCCTCGAGCAACTCACCGTCGGCATCTTGATTCGCGACCGCTTTGGTAACGATGTATTCGGTACCAACACCATGCTACTCGGCGAGACATTACCGCGCCGCGCGGGCGAAGTATTTTGTGCCGAGTTTTGTTTCGAGAGCCTGCCGCTCGGTAAAGGCAGCTACAGCGTCACCGTTGCGCTGCACAGCCAGGAGCATCATATTGCTGATAACTACGACTGGTGGGATCGCGCATTGGTGTTCGAAGTCGTCGCTGATAGCGCCAGCGGCGTTGGTGTCTGCCACTTTCCTATCAAATTACGCTGGCATAACGGCGAGGGCACTGCGGTATGAATGTCGTACTCGCGGTTGATGCAATCAACCCCTCGCTCACCGGTATCGGTCGCTACACCTGGGAGCTTGCAACACGGCTCCCGGCTTTGCTAGCCTCGGAAGATCAGCTACGCTACATGGCGCGTCATCGTTGGGTCAATGATATCGCTGCATTGCGGGTTGCTGCACCGGTACGCCAAGCCGTACGTCGCAGCTTGGTGCGTAGCCAATTGGCAGCAGCGGTGTACGCAGTGCTGTGGCCTATTGTCATGCGCTACCGACTCGGCAGCGTACGAAACGCGATTTATCACGGCACCAATTTCTATGTGCCGCCGGGTACCGAGCAGGCCATCGCTACCTTTCATGATTTATCGATCTACCGCCATCCTGAATGTCATCCTGCAGCACGCGTCGCCTTCATGCGGCGCGCGCTACCGAAAACACTGAAACGGTCAGATTTCATCATCACCGTATCTGAGTTTACGCGGCGTGAAGTCATCGATTATTTTTCCTGGCCGGCCGATAAAATCAAAGCTATTCCGCTCGGTGTCGACTCAGCCTTCAAGCCGCACAGCGCAGCGCAAACGCATGCCGTATTACAAGCGCTCAATCTTCAGCATGATGGCTATGTACTGTGTACTGCCACCATCGAGCCGCGTAAAAATATTTCACGGCTGCTAGAGGCCTACGCACTACTGCCCGCCGCCAGGCGCACGCGCTGGCCGCTGGTGTTGGCTGGTGGTGATGGCTGGAACGATGAAGCGCTACAAGCGCAGATACACCAGGCACAAGCAGCCGGTTGGTTGCGGCGTGCGGGGTATGTTGATGAATCCGCCTTACCGGCGTTAATGGCCGGGGCACGATGCTTTGCCTTCCCCAGCATCTACGAGGGCTTCGGGCTACCGGTGCTCGAGGCAATGGCATCCGGCGTGCCGGTGGTCACGGCAGACATTGCCTCATTGCCTGAGGTGGCCGGTGATTGCGCTCTGCTGATAGATCCGTATGACATCAATGCACTGCATGCCGCGCTTGATCGCGCCTTGCATGATGACAGCTGGCGTCAGCAAGCCATAGCGCGCGGCATTCAGCGTGCAGCGGGCTTCAGTTGGGACAGAACAGCAGCTGAAACTGCCGCCGTTTATCAGCACGTGGCAACGCTATGACGCGGGTCTTGCATGTCTATAAAACCTACGGCGCCGATGGCTGGGGCGGTGTCGAGCGCTGCATAGCGCAGCTACTGCGGGCCGGTGCCGCGCGTAGTGATACCGGTGAAGTACTCACCACCGGGTTTCAAGACAGCACCGAGCAGCTCGACGGCGTCACCGTTCACACCGTACGCAGGCAAGTAAACATCGCCTCAACCCCCATGGCATGGCAGTTTTTATCGCAACTACAAACGCTGGCCACGCGTTTTGATGTGATTCACTATCACTTCCCATGGCCGTGGATGGATCTAGCGCATTTGCTTGGGCGAGTCAGCACGCCCAGCGTGGTCACCTATCACTCAGACGTCGTCAGGCAAACCGGTTGGATGACGCTCTACCGACCACTCATGCATCGCTTTCTGGCATCAGTTAATCGCATCATCGTCACATCGCCCAACTACTTGGCCACCAGCCCCGTACTGGCACGCTACCAAGATAAATGTACCGTTATACCGATTGGTCTGGATCCCGCCAGCTACCCGCCAGCTGCAAACAGCAAGCTCGAGCACTGGCACGCGCGCGTAGGTGAGGGCTTTTTTCTGTTTGTGGGTGTGCTGCGCTACTACAAAGGCTTGCATCTGTTGGTTGAGGCCGCGCGTCGAAGTGGGCTCCCCATCGTTATAGCAGGTGATGGCCCCATGGCGACTACGCTGCACGCACAGTCGCGCGACATCACCAATATTCATTGGCTAGGCAACGTATCCGAAGACGATAAAGCCGCGCTGCTGAGTCTGTGCAAAGCCTTTGTGTTTCCGTCGCATTTACGTGCAGAAGCTTTCGGTATTTCGTTGCTTGAAGCCGCCATGCATGGCAAGGCAATGATCAGTGCTGAAATCGGTACCGGCACCAGCTACATCAATCGGCACGGTGAAACCGGCATCGTCATACCCCCAGAAAATCCCCAGGCACTTGCCGATGCCATGCAAACACTCAGAAACGACGCGCAGCTTTGTTCCGCATATGGCCAAGCAGCGCAGCAACGCTTTACGCAACTGTTTCAAGCGGAGCTGGGTGCTGATCAGCACGCGGCGTTGTATCACGGCGTTATACAGGCGAACCATCATGCCGCGCCTGCTCATTGAGTGCACCCGCACCGCAAGGTGCGGTTTGCACACGGGCATACAACGCGTCGTGCGCCGCATTACCGCAGTAGCGCAGCGTTTAACGCCAAATCATGGTTTTGATTGCGTGATCTCGGTGGTGATCGAGGCAGGGCGTTGGTATGCATTACCCAAACTCATGCCACACGTGCGCGAAGCTGGCAGCCAATCTGCGCCACCGCACTTGGATATCGAACCGCTGATGTTACAGCCAGACGATCATCTTCTGCTCGTAGACGCCACCTGGTACCTTGATGCATGGCCGGCGATCGTAAACGCTATTGATCACGGCGCGCAGCTACATGTTATTTGGCACGATTTAATTCCGCTACAGCACCCAGAGTTTTTTCCGCAGGGTTTGGCACCGCGCTTTCAGCATCATCTTGATCAAGTGATTCAGCATGCCAGCAGTATTCAGTGCGTATCTGCGACCGTACGCGCGCAACTGCTTAGCTACATTCAGCAGACCGCACCCGACAGAGCTGACAACCTGGAATTAGGCGTGCAGCACCCCGGTGCTGATGGTCTTCAGTCTGGTATCGCGCCACACGAAGCACTGCGCGCCATGTGGCCTGCGCATCAAACAACCGGGCATGACGACAATTCACCGCTGCGACTATTGGCGGTGGGTACCCTTGAGCCGCGCAAAGGCCATGCGGTACTGCTCGATGCCTGTGAGGCCATCTGGCGCGACGTGGATGCGAGTCCAGCAGCGCGCGATCTGCTGCTGTGTATCGCCGGCGCACCCGGTTGGCAGGTAGATGCGCTACTTGAGCGTTTGCAGCATCACCCCGAGCGCGGTCGTCGGTTGTTTGTGTTTCATGATCTCAGCGACGCCGAGCTTGATTGGTGCTACGAGCATGCTTCATGTTTGGTGTATCCATCGCTGGCCGAGGGCTACGGCTTGCCGATCGCCGAAGCTGGATGGCGTGGCCTGCCGGTGCTGCTATCCGATACCGAGATACATCGTGAGGTAGCCGGCCCCAAGGCGCGCTATTTCGCGCCAGGTGATGCAATAGCGCTTGAACAAGCGCTGCGACAATGTCAAAGCAACCTGAATTTTTTTGATCCGAGTTGGCCAGAGCCTGGTCGGTTTCGAAGCTGGCGCGATATGACCGCCACATTAATGCACAATCTGCGGCAAACAAGCCTGATAGCAAAGGGTCATCATGAGCCTCACCACTAGTCCGCTCGACGAGCTGATTCGCCGTATCCGCGACAAAGCCGCGTGGGATGCCCCAGCCGCGCGCGGCGCGCACGATGAATTGGGTGATGGCGGCCCGATGCGGCTGGCGGCGTCCGGCCCCGTAGAAGGGCAGGTACGTCGACCACTCGCGCGCATGCATGTGCGCGATTTTTATCTGATTGATGACAACGAAGCCTTTGTGCGCTTTGCCTACCACAGTTTGCTCGGCCGCGCGGCAGATATGGATGGCTTCGAGGCGACCTGTCAGCGTCTTGCGCAAGGGGGTAGCCGAGCTGGCGTTGTGTGCAGTCTGCGGTTGTCCGGCGAGGGAAAAGTGGCAGCGGTACAGGTCGATGGTCTGCAACTTGCCTGGATTGCCTGGACCGTCGAACGCTTGCTCCGTGCAGTAGGTTTGAAATCAACGGCGCGGCGCCTCTCAGTCGATATAGACCAATGGATCACCGGTTATTCGGCTCAGCACGCTGAAGAATCGCTTGCCCGCACCGGCGCTGATCTAGCTGTTCTGCGTTTTATCGAAAGCTGGCGCGCGCCGCTCGAATCGCACGCAGGCCGCACGGCGGTGCTCGAGCGTGAGGTAAAAATCTTGCGTGACACCGTTCACGAGCTGAGTACCAGCTTGCAGCAGCTGCGCGGCGAGTTGCACTACGCGCGTCACGTCACCGCCAACGCCAGCGCCAGCGCCAACGCCGCACACAGTAGCGGCAACATGCCCACCGATGGTCGTACGTCCGAGGTGAACAGCACGACTGTTAGTAATGTACCGACAAGTCATACAGCGACAAGTCATAAACCCATCAACAATGCGGACCTCGATGCCTACTACGTCGCCTTCGAAGATGCTAATCGCGGTACGCACCAAGCCTTCATCGACAAGCTATCAGTGTACAAAGGCGTATTCGAAACACTGCTGCAGCCCGGCCGAGGCGCGTTGCTTGATATCGGCTGTGGCCGTGGTGAATTACTCGATCATTTAAAGGGTATGGGCATTACCGCGCGTGGTGTAGACCTCAACGCAGTCATGGTCGCCTTGTGTCGTGAGCGTGGACATGACGTAGCTCAGGGCGATGCGCTTGCAATCTTAAAGAGCCTGCCTGACGACAGCTTAGCCGCGGTGAGTGGTTTTCATATCATCGAGCACTTGCCGTTTGAAATATGTTTCGAACTAGTGCGCGAATGCCGTCGGGTACTACAACCCGAGGGTTTCATTTTGTTCGAAACCCCCAACCCTGAAAACGTTCTCGTCGGTAGCCATACGTTCTATCACGACTTCACCCATCGTAATCCGGTCACGCCTACGGCGCTGCAGTTTCTGGCGCAGTACCACGGCTTTGCCGAGCTACAAATCATTCGTTCAAGCCCGTACCCCGAGAGCGCGAAGGTGCCCGGTGATGATCCACTCACACGACGCGTCAACGGCCACTTCTGTGGTCCACAAGACTTTGCGCTGCTCGCGCGTAAGCCAGCAGCAGCAAAACACTCGAGGCAAGCGTGAGACTACTTGTAACGGCCAACCTCACACCCTTTCTGCACGGGGGGGCGGATTACCACATGCACGGGCTGGTACGCGCACTGCGCGAACACGGCCATCAGGTAGAGCTACTGCAGTTACCCTTTACCTTCGGTCCGGCGTCGGATGTCGAGCAGGCCATGCGCCGTGCTGCCGAGCTGGATCTGACGCGGCCCAACGGCATCGAGGTTGATCGGCTGATCAGCTTGCAGTTTCCCACCTGGGGCATACGGCATCCTGATCATGTCAGCTGGGTCATGCATCAGCACCGGGCTGTTTATGATTTGTATGATCTGGTTGTCACCGACCATAGCCTCCAGCAATTAAAAACCACCATCACCGAATTCGACAACACCCATCTGGGCAGCAAGCGCTTGCGCTTCGCTAATTCGCGCCGAGTGGCGCAGCGCCTGCAGCAATTTAATCAGCTTGATTCCACCGTGCTGTATCACCCACCCGCAGACGCTGAAAAGTTTTATTGCGACACCGCAGAGCGCTATTTGTACGTACCCAGCCGCCTCGAAACCTTGAAGCGACAATCACTGATACTCGAAGCAGCCGCCTTAATGCGATCGTCATTGCCAATCGTATTTAGCGGTGATGGTGGCCAGCGCGAGGCCTTGCACGCGCAAGCTGAAAAGCTCGGGCTGCAAGACCGCGTACGCTTTCTGGGGCATGTGACCGAGGCTGAAAAGCGCGCACTGTATTCACACAGCTTGGCGGTGGTATTTGCTGGGCAAGACGAAGACTACGGCTACATCACACTCGAGGCCATGCTGTCGTCCAAAGCCGTGGTGGTGTGCAGCGACGGTGGCGGGCCACTTGAATTCATTCAGCATCAGAGCAACGGCTGGGTAGAGCTACCTAACCCCAAAGCACTCGCGGCCCGTTTTGATTGGTTAGATGCCAACGCTGCCGCTGTCGCAGCCGCCGGCCGCACTGCACGTGCAGATATTGAATCGGCCGGCCTCAACTGGCACACCGTGGTCGAGCAACTGACTGCCAGCGCCGCATGAAGATAGGCATCGTCGCACCCAGCCCGGTACCGTTCGTGATCGGCGGTGCCGAGAACTTATGGGCTGGCATGCTCGCCGCGTTCAATCAGCGCGCGGGTATTGAGTGCGAACTCATCAAGCTACCCAGCCCCGAGCGTAACTTGGTGGAAGTCATCAGCAGCTACCGTCGTTTCGCGCAACTAGATTTGCGTCATTTTGATCTGCTGATCAGCACCAAATACCCCGCATGGGCCGTGCATCACCCCAACCACACGGTCTATGTACAGCATAAACTGCGCGGCTTGTACGACACTTATCCGGCGCATTTATCAACCCAAATCAACCCGGCCCTTTTGCAAAAGGCAGGCGTACCACGTGAACTATGGCCGTTGCTGATCGAGTCAAATCAAACTGCTCAACAAGCGATAACGCTAGATAACAATCAAGTCGCTAATCAAGCCGCTTATCGCGCCACCATAGCCGCGCGCGCCTCGCAATCCTCTCCGCAAGCGCTTGATGCTTTAAGCACGCTCGATATCGCACACGTTGCCACGCAATTACTCGAGGTTATGCAGCGTGCTGATCCCGCGCTGGTTGCGTTTCCCGGGCCGTTGTCGCGCGCCTTTATTCATCTGCTGGATCGAATCGCACTGCAACCCTCGCGCATACAGCGCTACGCCGCTATTTCTCGCACGGTGGCCGAGCGCGAAGGGTATTTTCCGGAAGGTGTAGCGGTTGAGGTGATGCACCATCCCAGCAGTCTTGATGTAACGACGGCCAGCGTGGCACATCGCTTTGCTGATGCATCCGTAGATGCAGCCATAGATGCAGCAGTGCATACAGCCAAAGATACAGCGGTAGTTACAGACGCATTAGCACCCGTGTTTAGCGCCAGCCGGCTTGATGCCCCCAAGCGCATCGACATGATCGTCAACGCCTGGTTACAAGCCGGCATACAACGTCCGCTACGCATCGCCGGTGACGGGCCCGAGCGCGAACGTCTGCAGCACATCGCGAATGGCCACCCCAACATACAGTTTTTAGGTCGCCTCACCGACCAAGCGCTCGCGCAAGAATACGCGCGCGCGGCATGGGTCGTGTTTGTGCCCGACCGAGAAGACTACGGCCTGATTACCGTAGAAGCCATGAATGCGCGCAAACCGGTGCTCACCGTCGCGGATGCAAGCGGCGTTACCGAGCTCGTAGAACATCAAGTCAATGGGTTGATCGTGCCGCCTAGCGTTGATGCATTAGCACAAGGCATGCGGCAGCTTGATGCCGATGCCGCCATGCGTACGCGCATGGGTGAGGCTGCATCAGCGCGTGTCGCGGCCATTACCTGGCCGGCGCTAACACAATTTTTTTCAAGCCAAACGGCACAAGCTGCCGGAGGTCTTGCTCACCAACGCTTCAACCAACCAGCTATTACTGCGCCAGGTACTTCATCACAGGCTACACACGCAACCAACACCCGTGCGACCGCGTTATTACAGGGTGCTCGTCCACGATACGTGGTGGTGAACACCTTTCAGCTCACGCCTGTGGTTAGTGGTGGTCAGGTTCGCTTGTATGGCTTGTACCGATCGCTGGCCAAATACGCTGACATTCATTTCATTAACCTCGCCAGTGCCACATCAGCACACACCGTGCGCGAGCTTCACCCCGGGCTAACAGAAGAAGTGGTGCCGAGCTCAGCGGCATTCATGCAAGCCGAGCGCGACTTACGGCAAATCGTTAACGCCTCGGTCGGTGATTTAGCCGCGGCGCTGTACCCCAACACCTTACCCGATTGGGTGAGGGCGATCTCGCATAGCACGCGCAATGCAGACGCGGTGATCTGCTCGCACCCGTATGGGTACCCGGCAGTTGCCGAAGCAGGGTGGCAGGGTAAGCTGGTGTACGAGGCACATAATGTCGAGGGAGACCTGAAACAAGGCATCTACGCAGGGCAACCATGGCCGATCGGCGAAATTGAAGCCCTTGAACGCAACTGCGTACGCGCTGCGTCGCATATCACTGCGTGCAGCGAAAGTGAACGCGATCGGCTAGCGGCGTTGTATGAATTCATAGAGCAACGTTGTGCTGTTATACCCAATGGCATCGCACTCGATCTGGTGCCTTACACATCACCATCGGCCCGTGCAGCGCTACAACGGCGCCTCGGTTTGCATAAACCGGTGGCGTTGTTCATGGGCAGCGCGCATCAGCCGAATGTTGAGGCGGCCCAGCTGATACTCGAGGCCGCTGCTAAGGCGAGTGAAATTGACTTCGCGCTCATGGGGTCGGTGTATCATCAACTTGATCGACAACGCGTCCCTAAAAACACCCGCTTACTCGGCGTGGTCAACGACACAGAAAAAGCACTCTGGCTCAAAGTAGCCAGCGTCGGGCTTAACCCTATTATTTCGGGTGCCGGTACCAACCTCAAGCTGGCCGAGTACGCCGCAGCGGGTTTGCCGATTATCAGCACGTATTTCGGTGCGCGCGGTGGTGTGCTGCACCCGGACACACATCTCATCGCGCATGATCAGCACGCAGAAGCTTTAGTCGATGCGCTACACCGTTGGCAAGCCCTATCAGCGCAGGCACGTGAGGCAATGCTGGGGAGCGCGTGGCAGCAAGTCAAAGCCCACCTGGATTGGGAAACAATCGCGGTTGATTATGCGGATTTTCTGAGGTCTTGAACCTCGCTGATATCCGTCTCGCCGCGCGCGAGTTTTTCGAGGGTGGCGACGTCTTGCACGATTAGGCGTTTGGTGTCTTTGGTAACCACGCCCATTTTTACCAGCGCCTGAATCGCGCGCGACACGGTTTCACGGCTGACATTCGCCATCATCGCAATCGCTTGTTGCGTGGGCAGATTTTCAATCACCGGCTGCGCACTGGATGGTTTTTTTGCGGTATTCATCAGCACCGCATAAATGCGCGAGTAGGAGCGGTTCATACTGAGTAATGAGCGCTGCTGCGAAGAAGAGCGCACCATCGCCGACATCTTCATTAGCAGCTGCTCGACCACGATAGGATCATGAAAAAACAACCAGCGCGCTTTGGCACGCGGTAAAAAGCCCACCATCGAATCCACCACCGCCACCGCTGATGCAGAGCGCGCACCA
>Ga0194124_10003318_pt1 | contig 17018 bp, 18 predicted proteins | sample TA2KigCas0mmetaG_FD_148605 | JGI IMG/M metagenome (GOLD analysis project Ga0194124, IMG submission 148605) | Freshwater microbial communities from Lake Tanganyika, Tanzania - TA2015031 Kigoma Deep Cast 0m | ecosystem: Environmental > Aquatic > Freshwater > Lake | place: Tanzania: Lake...
TCGGGTCGTCCCATTCGGCTTCGTCGAGGGCCAGGATCCACGCGATGGTGCCGGTGGCGAACACTCCGGCACCGCTGTCGGCTGCGTAGTACGTCATGGCGTGGTCGTAGAGACCGTCGACGAATTTCACCGGATTGGCCGCTCAGACTGATAGTCGGAACGGGGATGTTCCCGTGTCAGATGATTCGGAGCTCAGGGTAACTTCGGCCCATGAAGAGAATTTGGGTGGGGGCAGTCGTCGTTTTGGCTGGCGTCTTTCCGGCATCGATGGCTGATGCGGTTCCGATTGATGCGGCCGTGAAGAAGTGTCTCGAGAAGTCGGTGGGCAAGTCGGCGACTCGGTCGATCGAGCGGGCGAAGAAGTTGACGGCCAAGCAGCAGCGGTCGGTCGATGCATGTAAGAGGTCGACTGCTCCAACAACGACGATTCCCACGTTGCCCCCGGGAACCGAGTCGACTGCTCCAACAACGACGATTCCCACGTTGCCCCCGGGAACCGAGCCGATCTACGACCTTGATCCGGCTCTGAGCGCCGCCGATGTCGCGAAGATCAAGGAATGGACCACCCTGGCAATCACTGGTCATCAAAAGGTGTTCGGGGTCCAGGTATCGACATTCACCAACAACATCTCTCGCGATCCCGTGTGGATCGCCAATCGCGACTGCCCTCGCCACTCGTTCTGGACCACGTGCGTGGCCGACCGCACCAATCTCTTCAAGACGAATTGGGCGATGGCTGGTTGTGGTCCTTCGCCGGTACAACTGGAGTGCTTCCACGTCGCAAATCTCGCCCTCTTCCGAGGTGAGGATTATCAGCTCCTCAAGGTTTTCGTGCATTTTGTTCACCACATCGTTCAGTACCAAACCCACAAGGATTACGAGGCCGGGCGGGCGCCCTCGAATACGGTCCGAGGGTATGGGCCCGACTGGCTCGTCGAAGGACTCGCGGAGTGGGCCGCGTACTACATCGTGAGCGATCTCGGGCGGACCACGATGGACGCGACGCGAGCGGATTGGCGCCCATGGGCGGCCCGAATCCCAAAGGCACTGAGTGGCTTCGAGACCTTCGGCGGTCGTGAATCGTTCGTCAACCTTTACACGTTTTACGCCATAGCTGTCGACGAGTTGATGAAGCTCAACGGAAACACGCCGAAGTCGATCATCACCTATTACCAGTTGTTGGGTGAAAAGAACCCGTGGCCGACGGCGTTCCAGCGGGCCTTCGGTATGACCGTGCAGGACTTCTACGTCCACTTCGAAAAGGTCCGACCCCGCTCCTAGTCCGCTCGACTTCTTACTACGGATCAGAAGGTTTGGGGTTCGAATCCCTACGGGCGCGCTCTAGCCTTACTTCGTTTTAAACCCCTTCGGGCACTTAGGCTTAACCGCAGTTACCTTCGTAGTCAATTTGCCTTTGACGCAGGTGATTGTTGTCTTCTTACTCTTTGCTGTGGCTGCTAGTGCAGCGGCTTCTGCTTCTTGCTTAGCTTTTAGTTCTGCAGCGGCTTTCGATTCTGCTTCTGCCTTGGCCTTCGCCTCTGCTTCTTGCTTTGCCTTCAGTTCCCGGTTCTTGGCATCCTCAATCAAAAATTGTTGGTATGCCTCATCAAGAGCCGGTACGAATGGCCAAAGAACCGTTGTTGCAGCAAACCTTTCTCCATTTGCACCATTTCCTCCTGCAAAAATTGTCCCAAGATAAAGAACTTCGTTCCCCTTTTTCAACAGAAGCGGGCTACCTGAATCTCCAGAGCACGTCTCACCCTTTCCAGCTGGATATTGTGCGAGCAAAAATCTATCCCAAATAGGAGTGCTCAATGAGCCAGTTCTTGTACCTACTATCTCTTCTGCGAGGTAAGGCTTTCCATCATTTTCTTTTCTTTGCTCATAACTAGTACCGATACATCCGTAACCAAGATGAAACGCACGACCCTGTCCATCACGAAAACTTTCAATCTCTTCTCGATTGGCAGCACGACTTACCGTTGGGCCATTTAATTCACGCTCCAAAAAGAGAAAAGCTACATCATTGACTTGGGTTTCTCTCAAGCCTTTACCTGGCTCCCACCGATTGAAATAATCTGGGTCTGTCCAAATCTTTAGAACTTTAACTCTAGAAGATTTAGTTTCAGAAGATTGCCAGTCAATTCCTGGCTGTGAGACGTACCAGTCTTCTATGGGTCGAGTTAACTGGGGGGCTCGCGCGCCAAAAGCTATTACACAGTGAGCCGCTGTCACAACAATACGAGGACGAAAGTATGCACCTGTGCAGTGAGATGAAGGTTTTTGTTCCCCAAATAGCATCGTCACCACGTAGTCAGAACCGACAACTGGAGTTGCGTTAATAATGGACTTAGCTGGAGTTACAGGAATCATCGTTAAAATAAGGACTAGTCCAGCAACCTTGAATATCATAAACCGAAGACTACTCACTTCAGGAGAGATTCTTAATTGCCTAGTACACAAGTATCCAGTCATAAATTTAGCAACACGGGGTCCTGTCCTTCTTAGTACTTGCATTTCTCATAGTAATCACTCGTAATCAATTGCAGATATACGGATAGAGCATCTGGTCTTCTGACAGCCTCAAAGCACGTCAGAGACGTAGTGAATTCCTAGATGTCTAAAGGGCCCAGGAATTTACAAGCTACGGATCAGAAGGTTAGGAGTTCGAGTCTCTTCGGGCGCGCTGAAAACCCGCAACTTGTTGCGGGTTTTTTCTTGTTGCAATTAATTCTCGCCTCTACGATTCCAGCGAAATGTGACGGTAGCCAGTACTGCAGCTATAACGAGCCATAACAGCAATACCTGAGCGGTTCGTGCGCTTTCAAATGATCCGGCAATTTCCAAGACTGCAGCTTCTGGTGGAAGAAAAACACTTCGCATTCCTTGCGTTAACCATTTCAATGGAAAGAGCGAAGCAAAATTTTGCATCCAGCTTGGCAAATCACCAAAGAAGAAGAAAACTCCAGAAGTAAACTGCAGCACTAAAACAATAGGCGTAGCAACAGCTGAGGCGCCTTTGCCAGATTTTGGTACAGAAGAAAATGCAATTCCTAGTAACGTACAAGAAACTAATCCCAGTAATGAGATCCAAGTAAACCTCCACCATGCCGATGGTTCAGTTGGCAGATCAATACCAAAAAACAATATTCCAGTTATGATCAAAACTATAGTTTGCCCCACAAAAGTCACGAAAACTAAACCAATTTTGCCAATGAAGTACGAGGTTTTTGGCATGGGCAATCCCTGTAATCTTTTCAATGCACCTTCATCGCGCTCTTGTGGAATGCTGATTGCTAGATTCTGAAAAGAGGTGTACAGCATTCCACTAGCAATCATCCCAGCAACAAAATATTGTGAAAAAGTTATCTCTAAGGTACCAAGGGTTTGATTGCGAAAAACTGACCCAAAAATAACCATTAAGACTATCGGAAATGCCAGTGTCCAAAATGTTGCTTCTCGATCGCGCAAAAGTTGTTTTAACTCGATAGCAATTCGTGAAAATCCGATATTTAGTGCAAATTTCATTTCACTCCCAAATAGTGACTTCCAACTAGCTGCAAATAAACATCTTCGAGGGTCGGTCGGGTGATACTCAAGCCTGGGATCTCTTGATCGAATCTAGCCATCAACTCGAGCACTGTTTGTGTTGGATTATTTGTCTCAACTGACTTGGTTTCGCCGGATTCTTGCCATGAAACGGTTGCAGTTCGCAAAGTTTCGGCCCGCATTGAGGCTGGTGATTTGTCAGCAACAACAATCCCTCCTGCAATCACCGCTACCCGATCTGCAAGTAGTTCAGCTTCGTCTAAATAATGAGTGGTGAGCAAAATTGTGACTCCACGAGCCTTTAAGCTTTCCCCTAATTCCCAAAATTGTCTACGAGCTTCTGGGTCAAAGCCAGTAGTTGGCTCATCTAAGAACAACAATTCAGGATTACCAACTAGCCCGAGCGCCACATCAAGTCTTCTACGTTGCCCGCCAGATAAACTGCGAACTCTTGAATCTGCTTTCTCAATTAGACCAACTGATTCAATTAACTTAGAGGTTGGTGCTGGATCTCGGAAATAACTGCCAAAGTGAGCCACTGCTTCTGAAACTTTAAGTTCGCCTAGATCGTGTGCTGACTGCAGCACCACTCCTAACCTACTTCGCCATTGCAAATCGCCATGTGATGGATCAACCCCTAAAACTGAAACTTGACCAGAATCACGTTTACGATAACCCTCAAAAATCTCGGTTGTTGTAGTTTTCCCCGCACCATTTGGACCGAGAAGTGCAAGACACTCACCATGATGAAGGTCTAAATCAATACCAATCAAAGCCTGGGTTGAACCATAAGATTTTTTGACAGCACGAGCGCTTATTGCCAAATCTGAATTTCTCAATGATTTTCCCAACCAATGCTAAATGTAGCACAATTTCTACAATTGGCCGAAAATTCGAGCGCCCTATAAGAGACAAAACATGAACCAAAAGGTTAAGTAATGTTGAACCTGTCTGCGTTTGGGTCGGATTCAGTCACGCTGGTGTATTAGGTTTAATAAAAATCTTTAGCTAATTTGTTCTTGTTGAACAAGATTTAGTTGCTTCTGTTATTGGGGTACTGATAATCGGATTACTCGTCTGGTTACTTCTAGCTTCATGAGGCTCCTTCGGTGCAGCTGCAACAAGCAAAAATGGTCGTGTTTAGCTAAATGTCAAGTTATCTCTATTGGCAGCTGTAATTCTCAGCAACCCAACTACCGATACCGCAGTTAGATTGCTAGTCTTAGGATATGCGCTCAATTACATTTAATAGATGTGGTGATTCAAGCGTACTTCAAATGATTGAATCTGAAACTTTATCGCCTGCCGCCAATGAAGCCTTGGTTAAGGTGGCTTTAGCAGGAGTTAACTTCATTGATGTTTATCACCGCCGTGGTCAATATCCCTTACCTCTGCCTAGCGGAATTGGACTTGAAGGGATCGGCGAAATTGTTTCAATAGGTAAGGCATGTGATGACTTTAAAGTTGGAGATAGGGTTTTTTGGACTAGCGCTCTTGGAAGTTATGCCCAATATGTGAATGTACCTATTGATCAATTAACTGTCCTTGAACCTGAAATACAACTAACCAATGAACAGTTCCTTCCATTATTACTTCAGGGAATGACGGCACATTATCTAGTCAACTCCTCGTATCCAGTAACTAGTGAAGACACGGTCTTAGTAACTGCTGCCGCAGGTGGTGTTGGACAACTAGTTGTTCAATTACTTAAAAATAAAGGGGCAACCGTTATCGCCTGTGCTTCAAATTCCAACCGTGCCCAATACGCAAAAAATTTAGGTGCCGATTTTGTCGGAACATACGATCAAATTGAAGCTCTGGTTAATGAAGCCACTCAGGGACAGGGTGTAGAGGTTGTTTATGACTCGGTTGGAAAAGACTATTTTGATGTCTGCTTATCCGTAATTAAAGATAATGGAATGTATGTGCTGTGCGGTGCAGCAAGTGGAACTGTACCGCCGCTGGATTTAGGTAGATTAAACGCAAAATCTCTAGCTGTTCGCCGACCAATGCTTGCCTCTTACACAAGAACACACGCTGATCGGTTGGGGCGACTTAACGATTTAGCTAGTTTTATTGAACACGGAAAACTGAAGTATCCAGAGGCAAAAGTCTTCGCATTAGCCGATACTCAATCAGCTCATGACTTGATTGAGTCTCGCACTTATTCAGGGAAGATTGGTTTAGATCCCTGGACTTAAATCACAATTTTTTCTTTGGGACTTTGATTCTAAAACATTAATAGTTACCAATACCTACTCATCAATGCTAATTTGATTTACTCTTAATCGCTCCGCCTGAAAAGAATTAATTTTGGATTTGGCTGGATGACCTAAAGCTAGTCCACATAACAGTTTGTATTGTCTTGGCACGTTAAACTCACTTCTCACGACATCTTCCCAAGTAGCAACTGCACCTTGAGCACAAGTTCCTAGTCCACGCGCATGAGCGCTCAATATTAGATTTTGCATAAATAAACCAGCATCAGATGCTGCAAATTTGCCAAGGTTTTTATGTGTGAAAATGAATAGTTCTACTGGAGCACCAAAAAATTCATAATTTCTTGCCCAAGCATCATCGCGTGCTCTCTTATCTTTTCTATTTATTCCGACGAATTCGTAAAGTTGTTTTCCAACTTTTTGACTTCTTGGCAACAAATCTGACGGATAGGGTTTTATAACTAACCAATTTGATGTTGGCAAACCGTATCTTGTAAACAGGAGTTTAAACAATTTCCATTTACTTCCGCCACGAACGTCTTTAACAGCATCCCAGCGCTTTAAAAATTCGGTACTTATCCGGTCGCGCTTATCCCCAACTGCTACACAAACTACAAACGGTCGAGTATTGGACCAAGATGGTGATGTTAAGCCATCCCTAATTAATTGATCAATCACTTCTCGGGGTATTAGGTCTGGCAAAAAATCTCTGGTACTTCGCCGAGAAGCTAGAAATTCGGAAAGTTCACCTGGTTTTATTGAACTACTCACTAAATCAGCCTAACTCTCGAATGCTGGTACGGCGAAGGCTAATAGTGTCTTATTCAAAAAGAGCCATATTAGAGTCAAATACCTTTAGGCTCGACCAATTGTCGTATTGGTTATTTGATCCCATAAAGACTGGCGAGAGTCTCTAAACATAAGTAGCGCTGAAATCAATTGAAACAACGAGCCTATACCAAAGGTAATTGTGTTTAAAATTGCCGTCCCAATACCAAATGCAAGTCCATAAACTACAAAACCTCTAACAAACACCTGTCCGGGAGATACTGGAACTTTTGTATTTATGTCAATCACACGTAGTTTTAAAATTTGCCTTGCAGGTGTCAATCCCTGACCCAAAAGAACTAACCACCATATAAACCAACCAATTCCAAGAGTTACAATCATCAGTACAGTTTCAAGGATCAATGCACCAAATCTAATCCCAACGCTGGCTACAGGTAATGTACCCGAAGTTGTCGGTTGTTGATAAGTATAGGGATTTGGATTCATTTGTGGATCTGACGACATATTAAACTCTCCATCTTTAATTGCGTATGGATTGATGCATACCCACTACGAATCTACTAACTTTATCTGGTTGCCAGGTAGCAATCAAGTCTAGGTGCAAACTCGTACTGCAAGCACACTTCTCTAATCAAATAAGCATTAACCGTTTTACGCCATTTTCAGCTATCACTCAAAATCTCTGGCTTGATAGGAAATGTACCTTTTTAGATAACCTTTTTCATTTCCGTGAATACAATTTTGCCTTACCCAATTAATAGACTGACAAAGATAGGCTTATAGAAAGCATCGATCTCAGGCTATTAGACTTCAGCCTATTGAGCGACTCAGTGACGGTCCTCACCATTCAAACAGTGCACTCTCAACTAGAAACTCGTATTTCATTGGAGAAATGGTCTAAGTTCAACTTTTCTATTGCACGCCTTGGATCCAGCTTCTGCCAAAGAGATGGCTGTGTCCTGTGAATTAGCCTCGATGATCCAAAATCCACTGTAGTGTTCAGATCCAGTATTTAATGAAGCTGAACTCATTACTCCAAGTGCTGAACGATTATCAATTAATTTAGCCTTATCAGGACCAGCAATGCCTGCAGCCATAATCCAATGTCCATTTGCCTGCAAATCCACGTTAAAAGCATCAATAGCAGAGATTTCGTCTCCATTAGCAGTATTGCTGTGACTGTCAATTACAAAGATTATGAACCTCATAGCTTCTTACCTTGTTAAAGATTTTGTGCCAAAAGAGTTAAAAGCGGAATGCTCAGCAATAGATTAATAGGGAAAGTAATTACCAAACTGGTAGTAATTGAAATAGATATATTTGCTTTCGGCAAAGCTACTCTTACTGCTGCTGGCGCAGCAATATAGGAAGCACTTGCGGAAAGTATTCCCAAAATTACCGATCCACCTACAGATAGACCGATTAAAGAACCAACCACGGTACCCATCGTTCCCATCGCTAGTGGAAACAAAGTGCCAAAAGCAATTAAGCCCTTACTCACTTCTAATACAGACTTCCATCGCTCACCAGCCAAATAGCCAAGATGCAATAAGAAGAGTGCTAGCACACCTGGAAGTAAATTAACAAAGAATGGTTCAACTCTTCCATACCCTTCACTTCCAGCAACATAGCCAATAAACAATCCACCAACCAATAACATTAAAGTTTTACCGAGAAAAATCTCTTTAAGTGATTCTACCCAATCACCAACTGGTCCTAGATGTCTTTTAGCTAAGAAAATACCAACTACAATTCCTGGTACTTCCATTACTGTTAACAAAGTGGTTGCAAAACCTTCGTATGCAATTTGATTATTATCAAGATAAACCAAGGCCGCGGTAAAAGTTACAAGCGAAGTTGACCCATAATGTGCAGCAAGTGAACCTCGATCAACTGAAGACAAATTACCAATTCGACCTAACACAACGTATGCTAAAAATGGAATTGTTATACCTAGTGCGATAGTTGCCAAAATTGGAATAAGGGCTTCAACTATGCCTGTTTCTCGAAGTGAAACTCCACCTTTAAGGCCAATGCCAAATAACAAATAGATAGCTATGAACTGATAAATCTGTTCGGGCATCTTGATATCACTCTTGATTGCTCCTGCAATTAAACCTAGAAAAAATACAAGTACCGAAACTGAAGTTAAATTTGAAATCGCTATATCTATTGAAGAGTTCATCTGTTGAATTCTACATCAGCAAAGGCCCAAGAAAGGCAAACACCCAGTAAGTCTTATTGTTCCACAAGGGTCAACAGCGTAAACTTTACAAAGTTGACTTATAGGGGGTTAATTATGGCCACGACCACACCAATATCTATTGAACCAAAGCGTCTTTCAGGATTGAGACGATACAACTTAATTGCAGGTGTATTTCACTTAGTTCAAGCAATCATGATTATTGCGTTATCAAATAGTTTTGCCCTACCTGTGTCGGTCAACTATCTACAAGATGCACCAATTCCAGGTGCAGCATTTGAAAGCATAAAGCTGTTTGATTTTCCTATAGCTATAGGTGTTGCAATTTTTTCTTTGCTCAGTGCGCTTGCACATTTCTGGATTGTCGGTCCAGGCTTTAAAACTTATTCCACTGATTTAAACAATAAGCACAATATAGCTCGTTGGATTGAGTATTCAATCTCATCTACTTTAATGATTATCTTGATTTCATTGATTAATGCTGTTTGGGATGTTATTGCGTTAATTGCTATTGCAGGAGCAAATGTATCTATGATTTTGTTTGGCTGGCTGCAAGAAAAATATGAAGAGCCGGGTAAAGGAAGTTTGTTGCCATTCTGGTTTGGCTGTATTGCAGGAATAGTTCCCTGGATTTTGGATTGCAATGTTTTGGCTCCTTTTCTCCCCTGGTAGCACGAATGAGCCACCTGGATTTGTATATGGAGTGGTTATCTCGTTGTTCTTATTTTTTAACTCATTTGCGCTAGTGCAATGGTTGCAATACAAGCAAGTTAGCCGGTTTAAGGACTATTTAGTAGGAGAGCGGCTCTATATAACATTGTCATTTGTTGCCAAATCTGCTTTAGCATGGCAAATCTTTGCTGGAGTACTAGCAACAAGCGCATTATGAAAACTATTTATGATCAGTAAGTCCTAGAGTTGGCTACATTTCTTTTTTGTAGAAGAAAATCTATGAGAGTAGTATTTCACTATGCCTGTTGATTCTGGAGATAGAACTAAAGTATTTCCGGCTATTGAAAAAAAGCACGGTCAGCCGATTAAGTACTTTATAACTCAGTTAAATCAGTTGAAAAACGCTAGGTATCCTGAGCAAATTGCATACCTACGCGAGAACCATAATTTCAGTCAAGCACACGCAAATGCAGTAGTGATGCACGTTAGAGGATCAAAAAGTTCTAAACGTCATCAAAGTCCTGCTGCTTATTTTCAAACCCTTAATCCTCAAGCTCGAAAAACTGCTAAAGCTATTTTTAAAGCGATTCAAGACAAGAACCCAAATCTTGATTTAGTCATTTCCTGGAATCAACCAATGTTAAAATCTGAAACAGGTTACATCTTTGGTCTGAGTTCCACTAAAAGTTATTTACTAATCAATCCATTTAGTAAGGATGTTTTAGGCAAGAACTTCACTAAACTTAAAAACTATAAAGTAAACAAGCACACCATCCAGATTCCATTCGACTGGGATATTGATACAAATTTGCTCTTTAGTTTGGTCAAAGGGCGAATCTCCGAATTAAAGCAAAAATAAATCATTACTTAACAAATCTGTAAGGTCTTGCTTGTGTTGCCTATTGATAGACGTTGGGCTTGCAATTTAGTATCCTGTTATTATGGCTAAATCATGGTTGATTCAGTTAAGCCGCGCAATAATCAAGGAAATCATCACAGGATTGCCGCGCCCTGTTTTGCCAACATCAAGGAACATGCTTCACCGATTCCTGAGGCACCACCTGTTACAAAAGCCACTTTTCCAGTTAGATTTAACATTTAACCCCCAATCACAACGCACAATTTATGCGGTACTAATTATCCTAGCCAAACCTTGGAGTGCAACTAAATTAAATTATATTGCGCGGTAATTGTGACTAGATTATCGTTTTAGAATTTTTAACATTTACCGCTGATTAAATACTGGAGGCACTGCCTTTAGGTTCCCTGCCCCAAAAAACCTAGAACACCAATATTTGTAAACTAGCGCCCTAGCGTCTGTAGCTCAACGGATAGAGCACCTGACTTCGGATCAGGCGGTTGGGGGTTCGAGTCCCTCCAGGCGCACAATTTCTTATTTCAAGCGTATCTCTAACAACTGACCCTCGTCGGTAGTTGCAATTAATTGACTGGTTACACCAACTTCTAAATCTCGAATTCGGTGCCCAACCTTAATTGTCTCAGTTTTAGTTACTTTGAAATTATTATCCACTTTCATTAGGACTAGCGAGAGCTCTTTCAATGTGCCTAATCCCAATTGGTTGTCCCATTCTTTCCATCCTGAAGCCGGAAGCTGAACTAACTCGGTTGGAGCGATTGATGGCACCCAATATTTGAGGGGTTCAACATAGCCTGTATGTGTTCCAGTTTTTGAAGGTTTCACATAATCACCAGCAGAATATGGTTCACCGTAAGTGACAAATGGCCAGCCGTAATCGCTGCCTTGCTTAATAAGATTAAGCTCATCGCCACCGCGTGGACCGTGTTCAGCTGCTAATAGATCTTTGCCATTCAATAGCAGCAGCCCTTGAGCGTTTCTATGTCCTTGTGAAATTCTTACGATTTGGTTTGCTGAAACTTTAAAAATCGATCCTAAATCACCCCGTTTTGCAGGATTATCAATTTGTGTAAATCCCAAGTCACCGATAGTTACATAGGCTGAATTCTTATCAATTACTACAAACCGACCTGACGCATGTTGAACTGCAGACACGGGCACACAGGGTTTAGTGATGAACCAAGTCTTAACTTTGTTCACGCGTTGTGAATCACGATTAAATCTTATTTGATCTACAACTACTTCAACGCAATTGCTGTTATTACCTAATCTGGGATACGAAATCAATAAGTTAGCAATGTGCTTTGTTTCGCTCAAAACAGCAATATCAGTTATAGCAAATCTAGAGTCATTTAACCTTCGATTACTTGGAATCAACTTTCCAAGTAATCGCATCTTTTTCGTTTGCGAATTTAAGGCAAATAATTCACCACCAGATGGACCACCACCAAGAAGTAATGCGCCATCTTTCATAACAGCTAGCGCAGGACCGCGTGGGTTGCCGCCATTAGTTAATGTATTACTAATGTCTAATTTAGTAATCTGTAATTCTGTACTGTTGGCTTTTGCTGGAATTACAAATGCCAGCAACACCAAGAGAGCCAAAACAGCCTTACGGAACATGCTTTTTATCTCGAGTGATAGCGCTAACCCTCATAACAAATATTGCAATGATTGCTGCTATCAAACTTCCAGAGAGTACCCCCACTTTGGCATCTGATAACAATTCAATGTCGTTAGAAAATGAAAGTTTTGTGATTAACAGCGAAACAGTAAACCCAATTCCAGCAAGCAATCCAACAGAGAGAACATCTGACCAGCGCAAGTTCTCATTGAGTCGAGCGCTTGTGAATCTAGTTAATAAATAAGTCGCACCAATTACACCAAGCGGTTTTCCAACAACTAATCCAAAGATAACTGCAATTGCGATTTCACTCCCGACGGTATCGATAAAACCTAAACTGCGAAGATCAACACCAGCTGCCGTAAATGCAAATATCGGAACAGCAATTGCGACACTGATGGGCCGCACCTTAATTTCTGCAGTTTCTGCAGGTGACTGTAATTCACCTTCTCGGTGCTGCACACGAGTAAGTAATGCAATTGCAACACCAGCTACCGTTGCATGTATTCCGGACTGATAAGTCGCCCACCAAATTAACAATCCAAGTGGGACTAACAAGTACCATTTTGTTAAATTGAATTTCTGTAGTAAGGCATAAATGATTAGCAGAACGAGTGTTAAAAACAACATATTGCGATCAATATCTTCAGAATAAAATACTGCAATAATGGTGATTGCACCAAGGTCATCAACAACAGCAAGTGTTAATAAAAATGCCCTTAACTCAACTGGTAAGCCTCTTCCGGCGACTGCCAATACTGCTAATGCAAATGCAATATCAGTTGCAACCGGGATAGCCCAACCAACTAGCGCCTCACTATTTCCGCGCAGAAAAAGAAAATAAATCAAGGCCGGAAAAATCATGCCAGCGATTGCCGCCACCATTGGCACCATGGCTTGTCGCACTTTTGAAAGTGAACCATGAACTAATTCGTGCTTTAACTCAAGACCAGCAACTAAGAAGAATATTGCTAATAGCCCATCAGCAGCCCAGTGCGCAATTGAAAGCTTTAAGCCAATTGCATCAAACCCAATTTTAATCTCAAGAAATTCACTGTACCAATTTCCTGCAGGTGAATTTGCCACAATAAGCGCGAGCACACCAGCAGCGAGTAAAAGTGCTCCACCAAAGGTTTCATCTTTCAGTGCGCGAGATAACCATCGCTCTTCGGCAGGAGTATCAATTGCTTCGAATGCCCGTAAATCTGGTTTAGATTCTTCAATTCCAGCCATTGGCTAAAACTACCTAACTTTCCTAAATCGCTGCTTTCTAGTCACGATTTGACCGAAATTTCCAGTTCAAGATTGAGAACAGTCAAGATTGCACCTGTTAGAGCACTTAGTTGGGCGGAGGAGATGTGACTTGCAAAATCATGATTTGCAGCAAGTTTAGTTCTGTCAAGAAAGTCGATAACGAGTTTATCTCCAATCAGAGAAACCAGCCTTGCATCAAAAAAGATTAGCCAAGCTACTCTATTGGTTTTCTCTAACTCATCCAAGACGTCATTCCAGTTCGCCTTTAATTCAGACAGATCCATCCCCACACCTTATTTAAAATTCACTCGAGAGCAAGCCAGGCAATTGAATCAATGAGCCTATTCGATACCTTTTGCCAATGGATCTCATTGCTACCCTCAAGTGCGCTGACCAGCCTGGGATTGTGCACGCAATGACTAATGCAGTTTTGGGTTGCAACGGAAACATAATTGAGAATCAGCAATTCACAGACTTAGACACAAATATATTCGTGATGCGTACCAGATTTGAATCAGAATTAGATTTATCTTCAGCAGAAAGTGCTTGGCAAAAAGAGTTGGCTCGGTTCCAGCCAGAATTAAATATCCGTGCAACAGATCAGCCACTCTCAACATTAATCTTAGTGAGCAAAGAAAGCCACTGCTTGCGAGATCTAATTTATTTAACTGAATTGAAAGAATTAAACATAGCTATTCCGATAGTAGCTTCAAACCACAAAATTTTACAAAGTTTTGTTGAATCTCATGGCATAAGATTTGAATATTTAGCAGATTCAAATAAAGCTAAAAATGAAAAGCAATTAACTCAAATTATGGATGAGAACAAAATAGATTTAATTGTGCTAGCAAGATATATGCAGATTTTATCCGCTGAATTCTGCAAAGAGAATTCTGGAAAAATTATTAATATTCATCATTCATTTTTACCTGGGTTTAAAGGTGCAAAGCCTTATCATCAAGCACATCAGCGGGGTGTAAAAATAATTGGTGCAACAGCGCACTTTGTTACTCCTGAATTAGATGAGGGTCCAATTATTGAACAAGATGTTGCTCACATTACCCACTCAGCAAGCGTTGAAGATATGGTAGCTCTGGGAAGAGATATTGAACGCAGAGTTTTATCTAAAGCCGTAAAGCTTTTTGCTCAAGATAAGATTTTTCAAGTTGGTAATAGAACTGTTGTGTTCAATTAACTACCAGATTCGAACTCGTTCCTCTTCCGCTAACCAAAGCTCATCTGCTTGTGTAACGCCAAAAGCATCATAGAACTCAGTTAAATTCCTAACAACTGCATTGCATCTGAACTCAGGTGGAGAGTGTGGATCGGTTGCTAAACGTCTAATTACTTCTTCTGTCCTGGTTTTGGTGCGCCAAACTTGTGCCCATCCTAGGAACAGACGTTGATAACCGGTTAATCCGTCAATGACTGGAGACTGGTTTCCCGATAATGAAATTTCATATGCTTTATGAGCAATAGTGAGTCCGCCTAAATCACCAATATTCTCGCCAATAGTTAAGGCACCATTAACTTTATTTCCAGGTGCCTCAGCTGGTTCTAATAAATCATATTGAGCGATTAACTTATTTGCCCTTTTTTCAAATTCATTACGATCAAAGTCTGTCCACCAATTGTTGAGGTTGCCATCACCATCATATTTACTACCTTGATCATCAAAACCATGCCCAATTTCATGTCCAATTACCGCACCAATACCGCCATAATTAACCGCGTCATCAGCGGTTAAGTCAAAAAATGGAGGCTGCAATATTGCAGCTGGGAAAACTATCTCATTCATACCTGGGTTGTAGTAAGCATTGACAGTTTGTGGCGTCATAAACCATTCAGAACGATCTACTAGTTTTCCTAATTTACTTAACTGGTATTCAATGTTGAATGCAGCAGCACGTCGGACGTTACCCACCAAATCATTAGGTTTTATCTCTAATGCAGAATAATCACGCCATTTATCTGGATACCCAATCTTTGGTGTGAATTTATCTAACTTCTCTAGTGCTTTTACTTTAGTTTCTGGACTCATCCAATCTAATGCCTGGATATCTACTCGATAAGCCTCAATCAAATTATTTACCAACTCAAGCATTCTCGCTTTAGCTTCCGGTGGGAAATGTTGCGCAACATAGAGTTTTCCGACAGCCTCGCCTAATACACTTTCAACCATCGCTACCCCACGTTTCCAGCGTGCTTTTAGTTCTGGAATTCCAGAGAGCGTTGTGCCATAAAACTTAAAGTTCTCATTTACAAAATCACTACTTAACAGTGAGGCTGCTGAATTTATTACTCTCCACTTTAACCAAGCCTTCCATGCAGCAAGATCAAAATTACTGAATAGATTGGAGATCCCGGTGATATAACTGGGTTGGCGGACAACCAATTGGGCTAATGCGATGTCGGGTAACTGATAAGCATTTTGCCAAGTTTTCCAATCGATTTCTGGACCAAGTTCAATCAATTGTGCTTTAGATAACTTGTTGTAAGTTTTAACAGCATCGCGATCTGCTACCACATCCCAGTGACTGGCAGCAATTTTTGTTTCTAAGTCAAAAACTAGTTTTGCCAATTCGTCTGGTTGTGATTGATTCGCTAGCTCAAACATTCTCGATATATGTGGCAAATAAGCATCGCGGACTTTTTGATGGGTTGCCTCACGGTAATAAGCTTCATCAGGAAGACCAATACCTGATTGATAAAGATATACGATGTTTTCATTTGCATTACCATCATCAGTAGTAACCCAGTAGCCAAACCATCCGCCAATTCCACTACTTTGTAATTTACCAAGCACTTCAAAAAATGTTTTCTTATCAATAATCGAATCAACCAACTGTAATTCTGTTGCGATTGGCTGAGAACCAAGTTTTTCAATAGTTTTTTCATCCATAAAACTTTGATAAAGCGCAGCAATCTTTGCAGCTTCTGCACCATCGTTGGCATTAGCCTGTTCAATAATTGCTCGAGTTCGCTCTTCAGAAATATCGCGTAGCACAAGAAATGCACCATGAATTGGTCGATCGGCTGGTATCTGAGAGGTTGCTATCCAGCCGCCATTCATGTACCGGTAAAGGTCATCCTGGGGACGCACGCTGGCATCCACGTGAGAGAGGTCAATACCGCTTTTCATACTTGCTCCTTAATTGACCTGCAGATCTTACTTGCTGCTTTTGTCAAAATGCTTACTTAACCTACTGGCACTAAGTTTGGCAGCAACTCCAAAGAAACGAGACAGCAACGAATGGGATCGGGATACACAACGAGGGGTAGGTCTTTTGCTGACCGCCACATCGGTCCAACCCAAACAGAGATTGATGCGATGCTCAATGAATTGGGCTATTCAACGCTCAACGAGTTATTAGAGGCGGTCGTACCAGGAGCAATTCGTTGGCGAGAAGCTCTTGATTTACCACCAGCAGTATCTGAAACGCAGGTACTTTCTGAATTGCGAGCACTTGCTAATCGCAATTCAGTTGCTCAATCATTGATCGGTCTTGGTTATTACAACACAATTACACCTGCTGTCATTCTGCGAAACGTTTTAGAAAATCCTGCTTGGTACACCGCTTATACGCCGTATCAACCAGAAATTTCACAAGGCCGGCTAGAAGCATTGATTAACTTTCAAACTGTTATTCAAGATTTAACAGGTTTACCAATTGCAAATGCAAGTATGTTGGATGAAGCAACTGCTGCTGCAGAGGCAATGACTTTAGCTAGAAGAAACACTAAAGTTGAATCAAATATTTTTCTCATTGATGAAGATACTCATCCACAAACAATCGAAGTTATTAAAACTCGGGCAAATCCACTTGGGGG
>Ga0194124_10003321_pt1 | contig 17007 bp, 12 predicted proteins | sample TA2KigCas0mmetaG_FD_148605 | JGI IMG/M metagenome (GOLD analysis project Ga0194124, IMG submission 148605) | Freshwater microbial communities from Lake Tanganyika, Tanzania - TA2015031 Kigoma Deep Cast 0m | ecosystem: Environmental > Aquatic > Freshwater > Lake | place: Tanzania: Lake...
GGGCTCTTCTGAAAGCAGTTGCTGATTCAGATAACAATGAAGACGTAAATTTTGATCTGCTTTTGAAGGATCTTGAAACTCTTCGATTGAACGAAAGTCTGGGACAAGCTATTGATCAGGCAGAAAGCCATATTAATAATAGAATGGACGCGATAGATATTCATAATCGTATTCCTGGATATCTTGTAAAAGATCACTATAAATCATTGATGGAAGCTCATGAAAAGACTAAAGAGAAGCCGCCGACACCTTCAGATTTAAGGGCTGATGGCGCAGACATCGACTTGGATACCTTACCAGGATCTGCTGCTGGCAGCTCTCGTAGTAGAAGCAGCTCTCTAGCATCGACTCGAAGTTCAGATGTACAATCGGATGGTCGTTCTAGCCCAAGCGGCCTGGGCACCTCACCTAGCGTCACGGATGGTAGTCTTAGTGACTAGCCTAAGTTTTGCTGATCGGAGATGCGGGTAATCAGAGGGGGTTTATTTCCTAGGATACTCTCGCTATCTAAAGTTACGTCTGTTATGTCTGGGTCAGAGGGGACCTCGTACATAAGATCAATTAATCTATTTTCTACAATCATTCGAAGAGCCCTTGCGCCAGTGCCTGCCTCTTTTGCTTTTACAGCCATAGTCTCAAGCGCATCCTCTGTAAAATGAAGATCTACACCATCTTCTTTAAATAGGTGTTGATATTGCTTGATAAGAGCGTTTTTTGGTTGCGTCAGAATTTCAATTAAATCTTGCACAGATAGCTCATTGCAATTCACAATATTTGGAAATCTTCCCACAAATTCAGGGATGAGCCCATATTTGACAAGATCTTCTGTAGCAACTTTATTTAAAAGGAAATTCACCTCATTGAGGTCTCTATGCTCTTTTTCGGCCTCTTCCGTAAAACCAATCACTCGTCTTCCAAGTCTTTTAGAGATAATGTCTGGCAGGTGGACAAACGCTCCTCCGACAATAAAGAGAATATTTTCTGTATTTACTTTGATATACTCTTGGTTCGGGTGCTTTCTACCACCTTTGGGTGGAATATTGGAGACAGTACCCTCAACAATTTTTAATAAAGCTTGCTGTACCCCTTCGCCAGATACATCTCTTGTAATGGAGACATTCGAGGTTGTTTTAGCAATCTTATCAATTTCATCTACATAGATAATGCCTTGCTCAGCTCTTGCAATATCATAGTCTGCATTTTGCACAAGACGTAAGATGATGTTTTCAACATCTTCGCCTACATAACCAGCTTCTGTGAGTGTTGTTGCATCAGCAATTGCAAAAGGAACATCTAAAATATTTGCAAGAGTTCTTGCAAGCAAAGTCTTTCCTGACCCTGTAGGACCAAGAAGTAAGACGTTTGCTTTACTGTACTCAATCTCACGATTTTCATTTGCGTGGGATTTAATTCGTTTGTAGTGGTTGTAAACAGCAACAGAGAGCGTTTTTTTTGCTCTATCCTGACCAATAATGTATTCACCTAGTCTATCGAAAATCTCTTTTGGTTTTAAAACTTTCAATTCATGGTGTACCGGCTTTTTAGAGATGATATCAACACAAAGCCGTACACACTTATCACAAATATAAGCAGTGGGACCTGAAATTAATTTCTCAACCGTGTCTTCTGGTCTTGAACAAAAAGAGCATTTTGCAAGTTCGCTCTCAGTAGAACTCATACTTATCCTTTTTGAAAAGCTGGTTGCTGCGCTTGTGTTTTTGGCTGAATAACTTGGTCAATTAAACCATAATCTTTAGCCTCAAGAGCGCTTAAATAAAAATCACGTTCAGAATCTTCTATTACTTTTTCAATCGGCTGATTTGTTAGATCGGCAAAAAGATTTGCAAGAATTTTCTTGTAATGAAGAACTTCCCTTGCTTGAATTTCAATGTCTTTAGATGTTCCGCCAATTGCACCACTTGGTTGGTGAAGCATAATTCTACTATGCGGCAAAGAGTACCTTTTTCCCTTCGTTCCAGCTGCTAATAGAAGAGAGGCCATCGATGCTGCCATTCCTATGCAATAAGTGTTAATTTCACACTCAAGATACATCATTGTATCAAGAATAGCTAAACCCGAGTGGATATGCCCACCAGGAGAATTAATGTACATGCTTATCGGTTTCTTCGACTCATTTGCCCTAAGAAAGATAAGGGTAGAAATAATGTTATTGGCAACTTGATCATTAATTTCAGTGCCAAGAAATACAATGCGGTCAGCAAGTAGTCTAGAATAAATATCCATAGAACGCTCGCCCTTAGCAGTATCTTCTACAACATAAGGAATAAGAACCATATCAACTCCAAAAGATCACAGGTTGAATTGTGTTATATCTTTAGTGAACGTATTTTTGCAATGAGGAAATCTTCCGCTTTAGCCATCATGTATTTAGAAAACTCAACAGCTTGCTGTTCCTTTGATTGGTTTTTATAATTGACCAAGTTTGGATCTGCAAACATCATTTCCAGAAGATTTTGATAATTAGGTGTTAAATCGTCCTCAGAAATTTCTATCTTATTTTCAGTTAAGATAGTGCGACAAACGTAAAAAAGTCTAATAGCATGTTCTGCTTGTTTGATCACTTCATTTTTCTTCGCCTCTTTTTCACTCTCAGACCACTCATTTTTCCATTTTTTTAAAAAATCTGGTTGTTTAAAGAGTTGTGAAAGACGGTAATTTGCCTCTTTTTCAAGCATAGAGCCTGGCACTTCAAGAGCTACTTTTTCTAAAATTTGGTCAGAAATAGACTCTCTAAGTGTTGTTTGCCAGCTATCGTTCGCCTGTTTTTCAAGTAAATTTTTCAATTGCGTGTGAAGCGTTGCTACATCAGGCGCCCCGATTTTTTTGCAAAACTCGTCGTCAACTGTTGGAAGAAGTGCCTCTTCAATTGTCTTGATCGTGATTTTAACTTTTTTTGCTCGAAACTCTTTTTTGATTTCGTCAGATTCAGTCTCATCAGGTTCGCTAACAGTTTCAAAAGATTCGTTTAGCTGTTTTCCTAAAACTGCTTTACGCATCCAGTCAGCCATTTTCCCTTGACGCACTTCAAATCTTGCATGTGAAAACGCTTGAACAGGGGGGTCTTGATCTAAATCGTCGATATCTAGAACAACAAAGTCGTCATCTTTTACAGCTCTATCAGAGACTTGGTTCCATCTTGCATAAAACATTTGAATGCCACGAATTGTATTAGAGACATTCTCTTCTGTGACTGAGTTTGGGGCCCCTTCTAAAAGTGTAAAGCTTGCATAGTCGATTTGCGGCGTTAAAGGCTCTCTTTCGAATTGAAATGTGATTTCGCCTGCATCATCATTTAAAGAGGTGACTTGATAAGAGACTCTAGCATTTCCATTTAATAAAGGAATTTTTGCAAGAGTTTGGCCCTCTTTAAACGCAGCATCAGCAAAAGATTGGTCCCAAGCCTTGTTAATTGCTCCAGGGTATTTTGCCTCGATTAAGTTTGCAGGCGCTTTCCCTTTTCTAAAGCCAGGTATAGAAACTTCTTTAGAAACTTGCTTGATAGCATCTTGCTTTGCATGCTTTAATAGCTCAGGTTTTGCTTTAATTTGCAAAGAGACTCTGCACTTCGGAAGAGTTTTTACCTCTATGTCTAATCGATCTGAATGAAAGTTTTGAATGATTGCCGGCTCTAATGTAGCAGCAGTTTCTTGAGATTTATCCTGTTCTGTCATAGCTTTAAGATTCCTAAAAAATTTAGCGGGTAATGAGATTCGAACTCACGACCCTCACGTTGGCAACGTGATGCTCTACCACTGAGCTACACCCGCATATCTGAAGATGGAGATACTATAGTAGAAAGCTCTATTTTTAGGAACCGTTTTTTTAAAAATCGGGAAGATCACCGAATAAGTAGTTAGCCAGGTTTAAAGAGAGGGTTCTCTTAAAACCTCTTTTATCTAATCGATCTGATTTATTAGGGCTAAAAAATATTCGTTAAAGAGGCTTTAGTCGATAAAATTTTCGTTAATATTTTTCCACCTAGCTTATCTTAATTTTTTGATTTGCACTTACCTGTATTATTGTTTCACAACTAGAATGAGCGTAGACCAGAAGATGAAGATGAGCTTGAAGTCAAAATGAAATTTTTCAGCTTAATAACTAAGGTTTAAATTTTTTTCAAAATTTGCAAGTTTGCTCGTCTTTGATAGAGGAAACTTTTTGCTTGCTTAAGAGAGGAAAAAGATGTAAAACGGGACGTTATACTGAAAGTTTTTTGAAAAAACTAAATTTTACCAAAGCAGTATAAAGTTTAACTTTTGGGGCGATATGTTAAATGTACGAAAGCTGAAGCAAGATTTTTCTCAAAATGTCTTAAGAGAGGGGAAAGAGCTATTCGATGAGAAAAAAGTTTTTTCAGCTAAGATTCTTCACTTAGACGGAACTACTGTTAGAATTAGTGCAAAAGTGGGTGGCCAGTACGATAATACATATCAAAGCGAAATTGAAATTGATAGGGATGCTTGTGAAACAATTGATTCTGATTGCGATTGTCCCTATCACTACGACTGCCAACATTTAGCAGCGCTATTGTTTTATTTAGAACAAAATTTAGATGAGATTTTAGTTCAGTATTCAAAAGATAATGATATTAAAGATTTAGCCGAAAAATCTGGCCTCGATGAAGAGGCTAAAGAGGAGCTTTTTGAAGCAGTCAAAGAGGCTGTGACGAAAGAGGAGAAGCGGCAAGATGAAAAATACAGCAAAGAGCTTTTGCAGGAATATGTTCAGTCGTCACAAATATTAGCAAGATCTCCTTTTTTTCTTCCCAAGGAAGAAAGGCAGATCGATAAAGCTGATATTGCTATGATTTTTTTCATGCCAGAGCCGTCAAACCCTACGATTAGACCTGTGATTGAACTTCAACTTGCGCTTAGGCTGCCATCTAGGTCAAAACCTCTGCATATTCCCTTTGCAAAAGATTTTTTAGATGGGGTTCGCCATGAAGAAATTTTGGCAATTGGGGGGAAAAAGTATCTATTTACACTCGACTCTTTTAAATCAGATGCAAGAGAAATGGTTCGAATGCTAATTGATTATGCAAGAGTTCACGATAAGCCAACTACTGAGCGGGGGCAAAGAAGCGCTTTCATGGAGATCAAAGCGTTTGGCTTAATTTTAGCAAGCGCTTATGAAGCTGCTATGAAAAAATTTTCTACGCAAACATCTGCAGAAGACGAAGATTTGCCTATTCTCCCAGGTCTTTATGAGGGGAGTTTAGAGGCTCCTGTTAGTTTTTCAAAGACGTATGCAACGTTTGATATGGCGCTTGAGTATATTGTCCCGCCAGCATCAAAAATTTTGATTAATCCAACAATTTGTCTTGATTCGAAAAAAGTGCAATTAGAAGAGGTTAAATTTTTTGAGTGTGCGCTTCCTGGAATGATTTTCGATCATGTCTACTATAGATTTCATCCAGCAATTACAAGGCAGCATTTAATGCAGCTTCCAGAAATGAGGGAAGTAACAATTCCAGAGCCGCTCTTCGGGACATTTATCGAAGCATCGCTACCAGAGCTTGCAAAATTTTCAGGTATATCGAATGCCTCGTGTATCAATAAATTCAATACAATTCCTTTTGTAGGAACCTTAAAGGGGATTTGCGACATCTCTTTCCTAGATGGAGAGCTTGATGCATTTATTAAATTTATTTATGACGGCAAAGAGGTGCCGGCTGTTCCAGAGCAACTAAGTAAAGAGCATTTGCAAATTTTCACACAAGAAAATGGAATTTTGGAAAGAAATCTTGTTGAAGAGAGAAAAATTGTCGAAGATTTATTTCAAGATTTTCTCTATCAGGAAGAGACAGGTGTTTTTGTTGCGAGAACAGAGAAAAAAATTGTTGAATTCATGACAGAGTCGATCCCATTTTATCAAAATAGGATCCAATTTAATTGCCCGCAAAATCTTTTAGATCAATTTATTTACGATAAAACAGAATTTCATTTATCGCTGATGCATGCGCAAGATAGAATTGATGTATTCGAAATTGAAATGAGGGTTAACGGTGATTTGCTTGGTATAAAATTAGATAGACTTTGGGAGTGTGTTTTAGCAAAAAGATCGTATTTAGAGTTAGAGGCAAAGAAAAATAAACTGAAAAAAGAGAGTTCAAAACTTCCTCGAATTTTAGTTCTTGACCTAGAAATTATGGGGCGAGTAGTTCAGTTATTTGATGAAATAGGAATTGAAAAACTTGATAATCATAAATTGCAAAGGCCTCTTTGGAGCATTGCAAATATTGATGCAAGTCAGTTTGAAGGGCTTCCTGTAACATTTGAGATGACTAAAAAATTAGTAGACATTAGATCTCAAATGCTTGGAGAAAAACCATTCGTATTTACGGAAATGCCGAAAGAGGTGCATGCAGAGCTTAGACCCTATCAAGTTGAAGGGGTTCATTGGATGGAAAGACTTCGTCTCATGTATTTAAACGGTATTTTAGCAGATGATATGGGGCTTGGAAAGACTCTGCAAACAATTGTTGCTTTAACGCAGCATCACAAAAAGCATGATAAGCCATCGCTTGTGATTTGCCCCACATCGCTTCTTTATAACTGGAAAGAAGAGCTTCATAAATTTCATCCGAAGTTTAAAACAATTGTGATTGATGGAGTGCCCAACCAAAGAAAAAAAATGATTGCGAATGTTGCTGAATATGACGTGGTCATCACCTCTTATAGTTTATTGCAAAAAGATGTCGATCAATATTTAGAAACAGTTTTTAATTACGTTATCTTAGATGAAGCCCAGCATATCAAAAATCGTGGGACGAGAAACGCTAAATCTGTAAAAATGTTAAAATCAGATTATAGGTTGATACTTTCTGGAACGCCGATTGAAAACTCTTTAGATGAGCTATGGAGCCTTTTTGATTTCCTCATGCCAGGATTTTTAAATTCTTATGACAGGTTTGTAGAAAAATACATTCGAGTCGCAGGGCCTGAGCAGCAAAGAAATTTAGAGTATTTACGCAAAAAAGTAGCCCCTTTTATTTTAAGAAGAATGAAAGCCGATGTATTAAAAGATCTGCCGCCTATTTCAGAGCTTGTTTACCATTGTCAGTTGTCAGATGTGCAGCTTGACCTTTATAGATCTTATGCAGCATCAGCTAGAGATGAGCTTACAAAACTTGTTGAAAGAGATGGGTTTGATAAGGTTCAAATTCATGTTCTTGCGACGTTAACAAGGTTGAAGCAAATTTGTTGTCACCCAGCAATTTTTGCAAAAGAGAGTGCAGAAGCGGGAGATTCTACAAAGTATGAAATGCTTTTAGAGATGCTTCAAACTCTTATTGAAAGTAAACATAAAACAGTAATTTTTTCACAATACACAAGAATGCTTCAGATTATGAAGGCAGATTTCGAGCAAAGGGGTATTAAGTTTTCTTACTTAGACGGCACAAGTAAAAATAGACTTGAAGTAGTGAATGAATTTAATGAAAACCCAGATATTTCTATTTTCTTAGTTTCATTAAAAGCTGGTGGCACAGGTCTTAATTTAGTTGGTGCGGATACTGTTATTCACTACGATATGTGGTGGAATCCAGCTGTCGAAAATCAGGCAACTGATAGAGTCTACAGAATGGGACAGACGCAAAATGTTTCTGTCTATAAATTGGTCACATTGAATACTATTGAAGAAAAGATTGTCGAGATGCAAAAACGTAAGAGAGGAATTGTGAAAAAAGTTGTCAGCTCCGATGACGAAATTATGTCGCGCTTGACTTGGGAAGATGTGCTTGAATTATTGCAAGCGTAAAAATTTCTATATAGGTAGAATGGAATAATGAAAGAAGCAGAGGCGTTAAAAAAGAGTATTAAGAAATTTCAGAAAGCTGCATTTGATAAATGGCAGAGTGTTACTGGATTATTCAGTAGTGACATTGGGATTGACTTAGGTACAGCAAACACACTTGTCTATGTGCGAGGAAAAGGGATTGTTTTAGCAGAACCATCTGTTGTTGCAGTTGATGCAAGCACAAACGAAGTGTTGGCTGTGGGGCATAAAGCTAAGGCAATGCTTGGAAAAACGCCAAGAAAAATTCACGCAGTAAGACCGATGAAAGATGGCGTAATTGCAGATTTTGAAATTGCGGAAGGGATGTTAAAAGAGCTGATTAAAAGAGTAACTCCTGCAAGAACTATTTTCAGGCCAAAAATTTTGATTGCGGTGCCGTCGGGAATTACGGGTGTTGAAAAAAGAGCTGTTGAAGACTCTGCTATGAGAGCTGGCGCGCAAGAAGTGATTCTTATTGAAGAGCCGATGGCCGCTGCGATTGGAGTTGACTTACCTGTGCATGAGCCTGCAGCAAGCATGATTGTCGATATTGGTGGTGGTACAACGGAGATTGCAATTATCTCTCTCGGAGGTATTGTCGAGTCAAGGTCGCTACGAATCGCTGGAGATGAGTTTGATGAGTGTATCATCAATTATATGCGACGAACATACAATCTCATGATTGGTCCAAGAACTGCCGAAGAGATTAAAATTACAATTGGTTCAGCCTATCCTTTAGGCGATAATGAGCTTGAAATGGAAGTGAGAGGAAGAGATCAGGTTGCAGGTCTTCCGATCACTAAACGAATCAATTCTGTTGAAATTAGAGAGTGTTTAGCAGAGCCTATTCAGCAAATTATCGAGAGCGTGAAGCTTACGCTTGAGAAATGTCCTCCAGAATTGGCTGCAGACCTTGTGGAAAGAGGGATTGTTTTGGCAGGCGGTGGCGCGTTGATTCGTGGTCTTGATAAATATTTAATCAAAGAGTGTGGACTCCCTGTAATCATTGCTCCAAGCCCTCTTTTAGCTGTCTGCTTAGGAACTGGAAAAGCGCTTGAATATTTAGACCGTTTCAAAAAGAAAAAGTCTTTTGCCCGTTGATCAAGCAATTTATAAATAGTATCCAAACTCTTTGTGAACCTGATCGGGTGCACATTTGTGACGGTTCTGAAGAAGAGTTTCATGCCCTTGCTCAACTATTAGAAAAACAGGGGACTTTTGTGCGTTTGCAAAAAAGAGAAAACTCTTTTTATGCTAGATCTGATCCAAGTGATGTGGCAAGAGTTGAATCTAGAACATTTATCTGCTCTGAAAATAGAGAAAATGCAGGTCCTACAAATAATTGGAAAGATCCTAAAGAGATGAAAGCTCTGTTAGAAAATCTTTTCAAAGGGTGTATGAAGGGACGGGTCATGTATGTGATTCCATATGCAATGGGCCCAAAAAACTCTCCCTACACAAAATTTGGCATTGAGATTACTGATTCCCCATATGTTGTCTGTAGCATGAAAATTATGGCTCGCATTATTCAAATAGATGAGGGGAAAGAGTTTGTTTTAGGCGTTCATTCAGTTGGCATGCCTTTAAAAGAGGGGGAAAAAGATGTTCCTTGGCCTTGTAATCAAGAAAAAGTAATTGCGCATTTTCCGGAAGCAAAAGAGATCTGGTCGTACGGCAGCGGATATGGAGGAAATGCCCTTTTAGGAAAGAAATGTTTTGCCCTTCGAATTGGTTCAAAAATAGCAAAAGAAGAGGGATGGCTTGCAGAGCACATGCTCATTATGGGATTGACTAATCCTGAAGGTAAGAAAAAATATATAGCAGCTGCTTTTCCAAGTTCTTGCGGCAAAACCAATCTTGCCATGTTGACATCCAGCTTGAAGGGGTGGAGTGTCGAGTGTGTGGGTGATGACATTGCGTGGATGCATTTTGGTAAAGATGGAAGACTCTATGCTGTTAATCCTGAAAACGGTTTTTTTGGAGTAGCTCCTGGAACTTCGGAAAAGTCAAATCCGATTGCCATGAAGATGATTGAAAAGGATACGATTTTTACTAATGTCGCCTACACAAAAGAGGGGGATGTTTGGTGGGAGGGGATGAGCGAGACTCCTCCTGAAGGTCTAATAGACTGGCGGGGCAATCCTTACAAAAAAGGGGAAAAAGCTGCTCATTTGAATGCGAGGTTCACTGTTTCCAAAAAAAGGTGCCCGATCTATGACCCACTCGGAGATGACCCAAGAGGCGTCCCAATAGATGCGATTATTTTTGGAGGAAGAAGAGCTGCCCTACTTCCTCTCGTTGTAGAGGCTTACGACTGGACGGAGGGGGTTTTAATGGGGGCTGCACTCTCGTCTGAGATGACTGCGGCTGCTGAGGGGGCTTTAGGAGACCTTAGACACGACCCTTTCGCAATGCTTCCCTTTTGCGGCTACCATATGGGGGACTACTTCCAGCACTGGTTGGATCTAGAAACTCAAGAACGAAAAATGCCTAAAATATTTAGCGTCAATTGGTTTCGTAAAAATGAAAAAGGAGACTATATTTGGTCGGGCTTTGGGGAGAATGTCCGCGTATTAAAATGGATTTTCAATCGATTAGAAGGGAGTGAGGTAGGGGTTAAAACCGCTCTAGGATTCGTTCCCCATGAATTAGACACAACAGGGCTGAAAATTGATGAGAAAGAGCTTAAAAAGCTCTTTCTAGTCGATTCTGCAGCTTACAGTAAAGAGTGCAAAGATCTTCTTGGCTACTTTCAAACGACCTTTGGTGAAAGATTCCCCCGAAACCTAAAAGATGCCCTGACAAGATGGCAAGATCGGATGTAGTCTTTAAAGAAAGGCGCCCGATTTGGTATCAATTTCTACAAATTGTGTGTTCATTACAAAGCCTCTCTTATGTAGAAAATCGATAAGTTTTTGAGTCAAAACACCGGGATCTCCATTTGCGTCTTTTACCAATGAGACATTAACAATTTCTTGGCTACATCCATATTTCCCATTTGAAATTTTGTATAGAATTTCCAAGAGAATACCCACCATTTTAGAAACCGTCTTGTATAAGGTTTCGCCATTTTGAGTTTTTCCTGAAATGACTAGTTTCGAATCAGGAGCGCTTTCTAAAACTCTCTGATGACTTGTAATAGCATCTATAAATGTAGCTGACATAAAACCCTACTTAATTATAAATAAAACAGCAAATATAACATAATAATTATTATAATTAAAATATTAAGTATGGAAACCTCACGAATTGTGAGGCCTGACCCCAAATGGGACTCTAAATTCCGAATTGTGAGGCCTGACCCCAAATGGGACTCTAAATTCCGAATTGTGAGGCCTGACCCCATGACCCCGAATTGTGAGGCCTGACCCCAAATTGCAGTCTATTGGGTATTTTTTAAAGCTGCGTTTGGAGGGCTGACTTGAGGAGCGCTCGGGATCGAAGATGATCCAGAAACTCCAACTGTATTATAGGGAAGGTATGGGAGGGGGCGCTCTGTAAATGGAGTAAGGCTATACCAATTATTATCGTGATCATATGCAATTAGGATCAAATTGATAAAAGGAATTACTTCGACACATGCACGGGCTATGTTCATAACGCCATGAATAAAATGTTGGGTTCCATAAAATTGTATTTCTTTCTTATTATCAAAAAAGAATGAAAATAGGGTTGATAGGAAGCCAAAAACCGTTTGAGCAACCCCAAGAATCGCTCAAATAGTTCCTGTTGCAGTTGAACATACGGGGAAATGGCCCAGAGGATTTAGAACATTCCATTCTAGGTGATTTATTGAATTCTGTATATGAATCATCATAATATTATTACCTTTTTAATTTTTTGTTATTAAATTATAAAAAAATAAATAATTAATTAAAAATTTATTTCTACTTTTCGTATTTTTTAAATGAATGAGGCGTGTCTATAGTTCTCAAGACGTGAAGGCCGAATGTGGGGGAAATATAGGGGTCGATTTGAAAGTGTCTATAAATAAAAATTTAAAGAGCCAGAAACCGAAAAGTGATGCTAAAAGATTAGTAGTTAGATAATTAATATGGGTATCTGTTGGGGTATTAATGAAATAAAAAGAATTGCGAATCTGGCAAATTATTTCTATTATGGGGCCAAGGGCTAGCTTGTCCCCATATGAGTTATTTAGTGAGCGCAGCCACAGCCGTGGTGGTGTTTTTGTGAATAGATCTTATCTTTTGGGAAGAAGAAAGAAATTTCTGTTTGGGCATTTTCTAAGCTGTCTGAGCCGTGAACTGCATTTGCGTCAATAGAATCTGCAAAGTCTTTGCGGATCGTGCCAGCATCTGCTTTTTTAGGATCAGTAGCCCCCATAAGGTCTCTATTTTTTTGAACAGCATTTTCGCCTTCAAGGACAGAAACAAAAACGGGGCCTGAAATCATAAAAGCTACTAAATCGTTGTAAAATGGTCTTTCTGCATGAATTTTATAAAATTCTTTAGCTTCCGCCATAGATAGGTGAACCATTTTAGCTGCGATAACTTTAAGGCCCGCATCTTCAAATCTTGTCAAAATTTTTCCAATAACGTTTTTCTTTACTGCGTCTGGCTTAATAATAGATAATGTTTTTTCCATGGTATTCCTTAGATTGAAATTTAGGGGAGAGTTTAATGGTGATCATGATATTTTATCAAGACTAGAAAACACTACATAGTAGGGAGGGGTATAATCCTTTGGTTCATAGGGGGTGTCTAAAAATCGACCGAAATTTAATTCTTAGTGACCCTCTAGACTAAATTAACGGAATTTTTTACTATTGTTGGCGTGATTTCTGTAACTGTACTGACATATAATTCAGAAGAGACAATAGAAAGCTGTCTAAGAGCTTTAAGTAGTTTCGGAGAAGTTATTCTATTAGATACCGGCTCAAAAGATAGCACAATTGCAATTGCGCAAAAATTTCCAAATGTAAGAATTTTTTTTAACGAATTTATCGGGTTTGGCCCATTGCATAATATTGCAACAAGTTATGCAAGCCATGATTGGATTTTATCAATTGATGCAGATGAGGTGATGACAGAGGAATCAATTGCTGAGATTAAAAAATTAGAACTTAATGAGAGAGTTGTTTACGCTGTTTTATTTCGTAATTATTTGAATGGTAAGTGGGTCCGTTTTTCTGGTTGGTATCCGGAGCATAAATTGAGATTGTATAATAAAACTGTTACAAAATTTACCTCTGATTTTGTTCATGAGACAATCGAGACAAAGGGGCTTAAGGTAGTCTATTTAAAAAAGCCCGTCAGCCATTTTTCTTATAGAAAAGTGAGTCATTTTTTAGTTAAAATGGAGAAGTATTCAGAACTCTTCAGTGAGCAAAATCGAGGAAAAAGAAAAAGCTCGTTAGCAAAAGCAATAGGAAAATCGTGGGCTGCTTTTTTTAGATGTTACATTTTAAAAAGAGGGTTTTTAGACGGTAAAGAGGGTTATATTATTGCCCGTTACCAAGCTGATGTGGCCTATTACAAATATTTGAAGTTAGATGAAAAAAATCTTAGTTTGCATCTTTAAGTATCATGGCGATGTTTTATTAACTTCGCCCGTCTATACAGCTTTGAAATCAGAGTATCCAGATGCTTGTATCGATGTCTACCTCTTTAAAGATACCTTGCCTATGCTTGAAGGGCACCCGGCGATATCTAACTTCCTTCTTTTTGATCAAAAATGGCGGAAATTTTCCTTTCTTCGAAGAATCTATCAAGAGTGTAAGATGTGGCAAAAGGTTCGAAAAGAGAAGTATGACGCTGTTTTAAATCTGACATCTGGAGATAGGGGGGCAATAGTTGCTCTTATGTCGGGGGCGAAAGTGCGAATTGGCATCCAAAGAGGGGGTGGCATGAAACAAAAAGACCGCTTTTTTACAAAAGTTGTTCGAAATACGCTTCAGCCAAGACATATTGTGGAAAGAAACTTAGACCTCGTCAGAGCTTTGCAAATTACGCCGAAAGAAAAAGATCTTGTTTTTCATATACCTGAAAAGGAAAGAGAAAACATCTTGGCTTCTCTTCCCTACAAAGATTTTATCTTAATTCACCCAGCTTCCAGATGTCACTACAAACATTGGCCAAAAGAAAAATTTAGCGAGCTTATTAAAGAGTTAAGAAAAAGAGGGGAGAAAATCAAAATCTCTGGAGGGCCGAGCAAGGAAGAAAACGATTTTATTTCTTCCATCCTCGAGCCTTTTAAAGAGGATAGAGAAGTTGTATCTCTTGCAGGAAAATTAACTCTTAAAGGTCTTGGCGCGCTCATTGAACAATCCAAGCTTCTCATAAGCGTAGATTCTGTTCCTCCTCACATGGCATCGGCTCTTAAAAAACCGGTTCTTGTTATTTTTGGTCCGTCGGATGATATTAAGTGGGGCCCTTGGCAAAATCCGCATGCAAAAGTTGTAAGGCTCGATGTCCCTTGTAAGCGTTGCGATCAAGAGGGGTGCGGAGGGACATGGAAGTCAGATTGTCTCGAAAATTTGGATGTTAAAACCGTATTACATAGTGTCTTAGAAATAATCAGGTAAAGGTATAAGAATGAATATCACAAAATTGAATCTTTTTTTCGGTTGGTTATGCATTTCTTTCACTTCTCTTTTTGCAGAGGATGTTAAAATTTGTTTAACAATGATTGTAAAAAATGAATCAAAAATTATCGAAAGGTGTTTAGAAAGTGTTAAAGATATCATAGATTGCGTTTCTATTTGTGATACAGGGTCTAGCGATGAAACAGTCAAGATCATTGAAAGTTTTTTGCAAAGAAATCAAATCCCTGGAAAGGTTTATCGTCACAATTGGGTGAATTTTGGAATAAATAGAACAGCTTCCTATGAAGCTGCAAAAATAACCTTACAAGAGTTTGGCTTTGACCTTGCAAAAACATACTTGCTTCTTTTAGATGCAGATATGAGATTACAGCTCTTCCCTGAATTTAATAAAAATCAATTGACTGATTCTGGGTATAAGGTTTTACAAAAAGATGGTGGTATCAAGTATTACAATATTAGATTAATTAGAGCAGATCTTCCTTGGACATGTGTTGGGGCTACTCATGAAGTTTGGACTACAAAAAGTAATTATTATATATCGAATTTAGATTCTCTTTGGATAGATGATGTAGGTGATGGAGGATCTAAAGCAGATAAATTTGAAAGAGATAAGAGACTTTTAAGAGAGGGCTTACAACAGGAGCCTCATAATGCTCGATATATGTTTTATTTAGCTCAAACACATTTTTCTTTAGGCGAATATAAGGAGGCAATCACTTGGTATCAAAATAGGATTAGTCAGGGTGGTTGGGATGAGGAAGTTTGGTATGCAAAATTCATGATAGGAGTTTGTAATGAAAAATTAGGAGATTGGAATTTAGCTTTTTATAACTACCTAGAGGCGTATCAATATCGTCCCTCAAGAGCTGAGCCTTTGTATAATATAGCCAATTATTTTAGGTTGCGTAGTCAGAATCTTCTCGCTCTCCATTATGCGCTAGAAGCCCAGAAAATAAAATATCCCCGCAATGATATTTTGTTTATAAATTACAAAATTTATAATTATTTAATCGATGAGGAGCTATCAATATCATCGTATTATTGTAATTTTAAAGAGATTGGTTTTTTAGCAAATGAACGCCTTATATTTAATAAAGAGGTAGCTTGGCATATTAAGAAACAGGCTTTAGTAAATGCGCAGTATTATGCAGAGCCTATTAAAAATTTACAATTAATTAAAATACCGATAGATCGCCCTAAGATTCGAGAAGGTCTTGATTTATTTTATAACCCAATGAATCCAAGTATTTGTAAAGAAGATGACGGATATAGTGTTGTTGTCAGGTGTGTTAATTACTTGCAGAATTTAGGAAATTTTTTTAAATTTATCGATCCCGATGCCGGGAATTCAGCTGATATAATTACGCGTAACTTTTTTTTAAGATTTGATCGTGAGTTTCAGCTAATTAGTCAAGAGGAAATTCTAGATGAAATTTCCAGTGCGTTTCAAAAACCTCCTTTATCGCCCTATAGTGGGAATGAAGATATGCGTATCTTTAAATATGGTCATACAATTTGGTTTACGGCTTGCAAATGGGATATGAACGAATATCACTGGCCGCAAATGAATTTGTTTAGACTTTCGAATCGTGTTATTGAAGAGAAAATTAAAGTCGATTATTTTGTTCCTCTAAAGGGTCATGATCCCAAAAGATGTGAAAAAAATTGGATGCCATTTGTATCTGGAGATGATATTCACGTGATATACTCTTATGACCCTTATATTATTTATAAAGTTGATTTTTGGACGGGAAATCTGATTTTAGAGAGGTGTCAATCTCAAAAAATTGATTTTTCGCACTTTAGAGGTTCGGCCCCTCCGATCCGTTTTGGAAATGGGTATCTGATGCTCGTTCATGAAGTTTCTTGGGATGGAAAAAAAAGAGTCTATTTACATCGGTTTTTATCTCTAGACGAATCGTATAATATAGTCGCTATTTCTAGGCCGTTTTTTTATGATCATGTTGGTGTTGAATATTGCTGTGGAATGACTTTGGATGAGACGGAAGAAAATCTTATAATGACTATTGGAGTAGAAGATAGAGAGGCCTTTTTTGCAATTATTGATATTCATACAGTTAAAGAAATGGTAGTAGGCTTATAACTTTTTTCTCTAATTTTAAAGCGGTTGTGTAAAAATTTAATTTGATTATTTTCTCCCAATTTCTTAATGTTTGTTAAAACATTTGAAAGTTGCCTTTTATGAAAAAATTTAGATTTTTTGTTTTATTTGCTCTTCTCATCTCTTTATTAGAGGCCTCGGGAGGATCTATAACCCATAATCGGTATACCGATTCTATCGTAGGTAGTCAGGGACCAACGGGCCCAGCAGGACCCACAGGCGATACAGGGGCGACAGGGGCGACCGGATTAACTGGAGCCACAGGACCAACGGGTGATGCAGGACCAACGGGTGACGCGGGAGCAACAGGGCCTACAGGCGATACAGGGCCGACAGGGGCGACAGGTCTAACGGGAGCAACAGGGCCTACGGGAGCAACAGGACCAACTGGTGCAACAGGTGATATGGGAGCAACAGGACCGACTGGTGCAACAGGTGATATGGGAGCAACAGGACCGACTGGGGCAACAGGTAGTATAGGAGCAACAGGACCAACTGGTGCAACTGGTAGTATAGGAGCCCC
>Ga0194124_10003322_pt1 | contig 17001 bp, 18 predicted proteins | sample TA2KigCas0mmetaG_FD_148605 | JGI IMG/M metagenome (GOLD analysis project Ga0194124, IMG submission 148605) | Freshwater microbial communities from Lake Tanganyika, Tanzania - TA2015031 Kigoma Deep Cast 0m | ecosystem: Environmental > Aquatic > Freshwater > Lake | place: Tanzania: Lake...
AAGATGATGAACTAGAAAGAGGCTTTAAATATTCTAGATTAGTCAATAAACAAGCTACTGGGATTCTTTATTTCATCGAATCAAAATTGAGAAATAGATCATTACACTCAACAGCAATGCTTGGCCTCAAAAGTTATAGCCTTGAACATGTAATGCCCAAAAAATGGGAGAATAATTGGCCTGCTGTAGAAACACAACAAGAAAAAGACGAAAGAAATGCAGCATTAATGACGATTGGCAATCTTACCATAATTCCTTCATCGTTAAATTCTTCTATTAGAGATTCTAATTGGGAAATCAAAAAGAATGGAACAATCAATCGTCCAGGTCTTATTCAATACGCCAGTGGATTAGAAACTTTCAGTCAATATTTATCTGAGGATATCTGGGATGAAAATAAAATAAATCATCGTGCAAACTTTCTCTATGAAAAAGCAAAAACTATTTGGAAAGTAGATTGAATATTATGCCCCAATTCAATGTAGGAGATATCGTCATTTATGTTAATTCCAATGAAAAAGGAGTTGTAACAGAAGTGTGCCCTCCCTCTAGAGGTCGTCAAATGTACAAGGTCAGTATCGATAATAGTATTCGAAATTGCCTTGAAAGTAATTTAATGGCAGATATTGATTTATCTGATCCATTCAAAAGATTAGTACTCCTGATAATCCGTCTCCAAAATTACCTAAAAAATGAAATTTGGTTTCCGCATACCATCTCTAACCAAATGAATAGCCTCGTGTTCCTCATTAAAGCGAGTTATTCTCCACAGGTCAATTTATTGTTTTGTTTAAATCAGTATTAGGACAAATTCAAATAAAACCCCCACTGGTACCAATGGGGGAGTGTAGTTTCATCCTTTCATATAGATCGGATTGAGGATTTTCACCCTGAGAACATCGTGTCTCATTCTGCCGAGTTATAAGGGTATTCCCGGTTCAACCCGTTGTAAATTTAAATAATTTTTTCCAAAATTTTTTTACGACTTTTGACCATATTAATTTAAGCTGGGTCGCGTTTTAGATTTTTAACTAATCTTTTACCCCCTTCTTCACTATCCACGGGAAATAGATTACCATGCCCCACAACGTATTGACCATCAATAAATTTGACGAGTCGGTATTCACCATTAACATGAATTACCATACCGTCTGAAAATGATAATTTTTTAACTTCTGAGCGATCGGTTAAAAGTTCTATTTCTTCTGGAATCATTTCGACTTCTTTATTCAATTCGTCCCAAAAAACCAGAATTTTGTCAGAATTTATTTTTTTGATTTCACCGATGTAATTCCCCCAACTTAAACTAATACCGATACCTGTCGATCTAACAAATTGACCTACTTTATATTTCATCCCCAATGCTACGAGCAAATGACCGAATATTGAGCTGTTTATCTAAAAATTTTGGAAATATTTTTTTCAGACCAATACTACTTTTTGGCAATTGAACCCCCTTTATATACTGTATAATAAGAATGACTGGGGGATACGAGAGGGACGACGGGGGGGAGTGTTTAATATAAAGGACCAGGGTGTAGGTAGGACATCTTATATCGTTCCGTATTTAAATCTTAGTAACCTTCATCAAATTCATAGTAATCCTTTGATAGATTAATAAAATACCGGTCATCATTATGAATTAAATATTCATCGACAATCTGATCTGGTAAAACCTTTCTAAGTTTATTATTTATTTTTGACACCTTTTGATACAAGGAACTTAAATCATTTTTTAATTTTTCAATTGTTTTCTCCTTATTAGCATTCGTTCTTTTGTTAGGTGAATGTTTATCCAAATTATCAACTAGTAAATCGGAATTTACGATAGTAATACCCCCAACTTTTCCTAGACTTAATATTGTTTCATAAATTGATCTTTCAATAGCTTCAAGTCCTAAACTTACGTTCCCATATTCAGGAATAACGATGTTGTAATTATCATTGAAATTTTTGACAAATTTAATTTTAACCATGTCAGAAAAAAGTTCACTTCTTTCACGATTAAGAACTCCGATCCTAATAGTATCAAAAATTGACAAAATATGTTTGACATGAGGAAAGAAGTATTTTTTACCTCTAATAAGATCAATTATTTTTGATTGAATGTCAGCAGTTCTAATTTTCATTCTGAAGTCTATTTTATTCTGACAAAAATCTGTAATACAACCAACTGTATTTGTTTTTAAATAACGTTTTAATGTTATTTGTTCTACAAATACTATTTTCCTGAAAATCCACGCGTATATCTCATAAATTATAGGTAATTCAGTTTGAAAAGAATCCATAATCTGGTCCCAACCATTTGTTAGTATAAATATGTTATTCATCTTTTTATCACAATAACTCATAAAATTGGGATCCTTTTGATTCGTAAGAAGAATTACTAAATCGTTCTCACCTATTTTTTTTGACGCCTTCTTCCGAATTGCTTTACACTTATCGAAAATGATTTTCATCTCATCCTTGTTTTGAGGATCAAAATTTTCCCAGTGTCTTTTTGTTAAACTCAAATGTCTAGGAGTTTCATTTTCATTGTCATCAATATCAAATTTTGGGTCGATATGATGTGGGGTAAAAGTTATTAAATCAGATTTTTTTCCTGAGTAGTTTTTCAAGAGACTAAAGATTTCGTCAAATTGAAACTTACCCATGTCATCACTTCTAACGACATGAATTTTTAGAACTGGTAGAGGTTCGTGTTTTATTTTCTTTTTCATAAATCAAAGTTAGCCAACTTTTTTAGCTATCAAAAGTGACCACAAGTTGCGGTTCTCCTAACCCAAAAATTTATCTCCTGTACCTTAGCGGAAAGCTTTCGTGAAAGTTATTAACCATTTGTAAAACAGGTAGATATGACAGATAAAAAGAAAAAAGGGGAAGAGATTTCAACGAGTGAAAATGGTATGAACTATTATTCAAATTCTACTCCGTTACCAAAATTTGAAGGTGAGTCAAAATCAATTGAATCTGATCAATTTGAATATGTTTCGGATCAAACAAAATTTTATGATTTTGATCGTTCATACGACTTTATTAGAAGTGAATTGATATCCTATTTTGACGAAATTAGATCATATGATGTTCGGACATCTACTTTGGTGAATAAGTTTGAAGAGATTCAAATTCATTACTCTAAACCGGTAAAAAATGTTGATTTAAATCAATTAAAAGAAGGGATTTGGGATTTTGAAAATATACACGACAAAGAGTTGACGATTCAACAGCTCAAAGCCATTGACCCAGTATTAATTAGAGGTGACAACAATTGGATTCACTACCGGAGAATGATACATAGTGCGGAGTATTCATCTGGAGTTGGAAGATCATTGAAGTACTATATAATTGATAGGCATACCAGTAAACTTCTTGGTTTGATTGAACTGTCAAGTGACTTTGGTTCACTCGGATCACGCGATATACACGTTGGTTGGACACATGACAATAGATTTCAGGACGGAAAGCTAAACAATACGGCAATACTAAGCACATGTGTAAGTGTACAACCGTTCGGTCACAATGTGTTGGGGGGAAAGTTAATGGCAGTTTTGGCTTGCTCTGATGTGGTTCGAAAAGATTGGAAAACGAAATATGGAGATGAACTACTGGGAATTACAACAACTAGTCTATTTGGGAATAACAATCCTACAATGTATGATGGTATCAAATTAGTTTGGAAAAGGTTAAATAAAACAAATGGAAATGTAATTCCAAATTTACCAGGGGAACTTTTTAAACACATCAAGAACATCTTAAAGAAGTGTTTTCCGAAGGAAATCAAAGAAGCTGAATCAAAAACAACCCCCAAACAAAAAGTACTAAATCTGATTCTTGATAAGTACAACATTCCAAGAAAAGATTGTACCCATGGGTATGAGAGGGGGGTATATTTCAGTGAATTTTATCAGGAGACCAAACATATCTTGTGTGGTTATGATATCCCCCCCATTTTAACTCCGAGGTATAAATCAACAGTAAATGATCTCCTCCAATATTGGCTAACTATGTCGATAAAAAGATATGAAAAACTCCATAAAGGGGGTGGACTAAAAAATGACATTTTATTTTATAACAATTTAATATAACAATTATGAAAACAGTAATCTATTTATCACCTTCTGATTTGAAGTTTAACAATGTTAAACAATCCATTCTCAGTTCTACTCCAAGAAACTATGATAACATTAAATCGAACATTGAGAAACTTGGAATTATTGAACCCCTAATCGTAGACAAAGAGACGTACATTGTGATTTCTGGGAATGTCCGATTAAAAATCAGTATTGAGTTGGGGTTATCAGAAGTCCCGGTAATTTTCAGTGATACCCCTTTCGATATGGTAATATCATTATCCAGTGATATTACTAGAGAAAAAACTTTGGAGGAAAGGTATTTGATCCATCAGTTTATGGCAAATCACCTTCAAATTAAACAAGGTCAACGATCCGATTTGTATCCTGAGAAAAAAGAAAACATACAAATATTAGTGGAGAATTCACCACTAACTAAATCAGAAAGAAATAAAGTTAATCGACTTAAAAAACATTATGGTGAGGAGAAAATCAAAGAAATAATCAAAGACATTGACAATGGGTCTACCACATTTAATAAAGTTCTACAAGGAATAAATAAAACTGAGGTTAAAAAGGTAGATGTAATAACACTTAAAACAGAAAGAGTTGTCAAACTCAGTTCTCTTTTTGAAGATGACTCTAAGGATAGGGTAAATCAATTAACTAAAGATGGTTCAGTTATAGTTCTTCACGACTCAACTAGAGGTTACTTAGATTTTTACACGAGAGTACGAGAGTTGAAATTGGAGATATTTTATCGATACGTGGATCGAAATGGGGTTTTATTTTATCACCTAATATTTAAAGGGTCTGGTGTTTTACCTGATATTGAGGTGGGGGAAATACAAGAGATTGAAGATGTTATTCGTTGGTTGGATTATCCAGAAAAAATGGTCGCGTAACTTTTAAGAGGGTAGATATAAGTTAAAAGGGTATAAGGAAACCAACCTACGATCAGTTTCCAGATTAAAAATAAGATATGAAATAAATTAAAAAAAGAGTCGAGTCATTTATGGTGACGGGAAGAACACCGTTAATTACTTCCCTATTAAATAGTACTTTATAAATAATTTAAAATGAATGAAATAAATGTTTTAATACCGGAAATTTGTCGAAACTGTTCAAGAGGATTGAGAAGAAAGATGTTAAGGGTATTTGACTCTTTCGAGGAATGTGAATTCTTATTATTAAATCAAGATGTAAGTTATCTTAATGAACTTTTTTTAAGTCGAAAAGAAGAGATTTATAATCCTAATCTATTTTTTGACGTGATATTTGAAATATTTGATGAGATTATGGATCGATACTCTGATGATACATTTTTAATGATCATTAATTCGTTAAAAATGTTGTTTTCTTCGATAGCACGAAATCTTAATTTAGAGACCTATCATGAGGATTCCTGTCTTATATATGAGATTTCTGATTTCGATACTTGGTTCCAATTCTTAGGTGAATTCTACGATGTAATTGAGAAAATATACACACTCAAGATTCTCATTTTCAATGAAATTGGACAGTGTGGTTATCACTTTAATTTTATATCGGAAGAATATCAGAAATACTTTGAAATTATGATAACAGATGTCGACGATTACTGGCAAGATCAGGATGTTGATTAATAGTTTTGTGATCTAATTTAAAAAAGACCTTTGTTAGGTCTTTTTTTTGTTCCTAACAATTAATCTTATCACACAACCTTTTTACTTGCATTGGGGTGAATAATTTACCTTTTGAAGTACGAAATCCATTCTTGTTTAGACAGTTTGCTTTCTGTTGAAGAGTCCCCGAAATGGCTGTTAGATAAGCTATCGCACGTATGTTGTTTTCATTTTTTTTTGCCATAACAACCCTTGCTGAAACACCTTTTAATCGATGTTCCTTTTTAAAATTCTCAGACTTTCCTAGTTTGACACCTTGTTTTTTCTTTATTGCAAGTGCGTTTTTTGTTCTCAAACTAATTAATTTCCTCTCCTCTTGTGCAATGGCTGAATAAATATGAATTGTAAATTCGGTTGCTGTCGGCATGTCACAACAAATAAATTTAACTCCACCGTCCATTAACTCTGATATGAAATTTACGTTCCGAGATAATCTATCCAATTTGGCTATTACAAGAGTAGCTTTTTCTTGTTTACATAATTCAATTGCTTGTTTTAGGATCGGACGATCTTTTCGCTTTCCACTTTCGATTTCGGTAAATTCTTTAAAGACCTTCTCCTTATTTAATAATTTTTGAACTTCATTTCTTTGACCTTCCAAACCAAGTCCAGAATGTCCTTGTTTCTCAGTCGAAACACGGTAGTAAGCTACATACTTCATATTATAACAATTTAAATTTCGATAAATAACATTACATGAACGTTCGTTTATGTTGTGTTAAAAATGATTTGAGTTTTGTTTTAACATAGGATTCTGTCTTTAAAAATTAAAATAAGGTAACAGATTGTCCCTTCTTCTGCGGTAGAAGGATACCAAGACGTCAACATTGAATTGGGTTATGTTTAATTTAATTGCACTCAATAAGAAGCTAATTTCCTTCAAATCATAATTGTCGGGATTTTTACCACAATAAGCAATCATCACTCTAGCAATTTTGTAATCAGATGGTTTGTGCTTGTCGATTAAGAAATGCCGGTGCTGAATGAATATAAAGTTTAAAAGGTGCCTCTGATTTCTTGTTAATTTAGCCAGTGGGTCTTTAAATTCACTCATTGTACAACATTTTAATAAGTTTAACATCGATTTCCGAGTACTCCAAAACGTCATTTTGACCTTGGTAAAAACAACTCTCGGGGTATGACCAATTGTCATTATAAAACCCCAATGATTGGGTCATTTCTTCACGAATAGCGTCTCTAACGTCATTATAACTCTCCTGTCTCGGTATATTTATGAAGATCCGGGATGATTTTATTTCATCACCTTTACTTTTTGTAGTGAAAAATCCCTCACAGTTTTTTAGTTCATTATTTCGTATTAAATCTGGGTTATCCGATATAAATGTTTCGTAGTCACCAAAATACATGACCACATTTGATTCACTACGATTGTTAACAATCGAAAGGTCAATTGGATTTATTATATAGTTTAAATCACTTATGACCCTTTTAACTTCACTTATATATGGTTCGTATTGACCATATACGAAAATTTTAACGTCCTTTTTGAACTTGACTGGAGATTGTCGGATTTTTGAATTTAACTCGTTTTTGAGGGTAATTTCATTGAAGTAATCAATCTCCTCATCAGTGTACCCTTTTGATTTAAGGTTATTAGTAGTGTAGTAAGTATCTGATTCAGTCTCGTTAAAGGATACCAAACCAATTAGAAACCCAAAAAAGATAAATAATATAAAGCCTTTCATAAGTATGGAAATTATGAAAGGCTAATATCGTAGCCCTAAAATTGATGGCCAAATTTTATTGAGATTTTGTTATTTTATATATTTCGTTTTTGATTCTCAACATATAAACTCCCGGTGGTTGATTTGTTAATGTAATCGTTTCTTGCACCGAAGAAATCTGTCCCGAAACAACTAACTTACCGTTTACATCATAAACCCCATATGATTGATCTACATAATCATCATTTGATATAAATGTGACATTATCACTGGTTGGGTTGGGGTAGATTGTTGGTTTAATTTCAATTTCTTCATAGAATCCCGATGATGTATCTTTTAGACATCTGATTGAATACCCAACTCCCCTTCCGGAAGGAAATACCCTTAAGTAGTCTCCATACATATGAACAATTTTTGATCTTCTCCCAAAAACCCCATCCATATCCCAAGGAACGGTGTCTGTGGTCCAAAAAGCGGCTTGAAACCCTTCACCCCAATATTCAGTATCAAAATTTTGTAAATCACCACCTCTGTAACTAAAAATACCCCCAGGTAAACCAGACCATCCGGTTTCGTTTGTTCCACCAAGTCCTTGATCCCAGTATTGGTTCGATAAGAACTTTCTACCTGATTGATTATTCATAATACCATCGTTGATATACATTTCGTTATAATCTAGTAAAGACAATGTGTTCGAATCAACAAATGAGAATAATTGGTGGTATTCCATAAATGATGGTACCCTCCAACCGGTTGGACAAACGTTTCTATTGTCCGAAGCTACAAACCAATTATATAATCTACCATATCGATTTAATAATGATGTGTCACCGTTGTAATAACCCTGAGATGGTGTTCCATACTCTTGATTGTCGAAGTGTGCTGTCTGCCACCACTCCAACGGTGTTAAACAAGCTAGGATAGGATCTCCGTTACTAAAACGGGTGACCTTTAGGTTCTCCTTCAACCATACTTGGTCTCCAATCTGAACTGTGTTGTACTGGTTACCATCGATGTCAGTAACGATTTCCTGACCAAAAATTCCTGATGTCATCATCGAGAAAAAGATAAAAATGGGTAGTGTTTTCATAGAGGTAAATTTAATAGACAGCAGGACCAGTATCCTGTCTACCACAGAGAATCCAAATTTGATCTGGTGTAAATTTGAAAATACCATGTTTATTGATAAGGGCTTTTTCAGTAATAGGACCAAATTTTCCTGTCGCAGGAACTCCTAAACAAATCTGTACTTCTTTAATATGACCATTTACATCTGTACAACCTAATTTATATTCTCCAATACAATTGTTGTATACTGTTTTATCGTATAAGTCCCCGTCCTGTGAAGACACTTGGGTCTTTGGTTGTTCGGGTGGAGTTATTGCGTCGAATACTCTTTGAACTTTTTTATTCGGTTCCGAGTTGGTAGTATTTACAGGGTTACTTGCTTTCCAATCTTCATAAGGTAAGAAAAGTGTGAAAAATGATTTATAAATACATTCATCAAGTTCGTTTACATAAGACAAGTACACCCAATTCCAATTATCAGCAGGTGTTAAAACAAAATGATTTTTGGAAGATGATTCTGATAATATTATGGCATCCCCATTACTATTCATTCTTCCACAAGCATCGGAAAATTGTGGTGTTTTTTTAGATGATACACTTAGTTGTTTGGTTTCAATATTACTTTTATCATAGTAATACCACTTCAAGGTATAAGAGCTATTACTGTTTTTTGTTAAAACAATTTTTTGTGGTTCACCAATCTTATTGTTATCCCCTTTCCATGTTTGTGAAATTGAATTTGATAAAACAAATACAATCAATAGGACTGATAATGTAATTTTTTTCATGTGAAAATAATTTTCTTTCCAGTCCCCTGGAGTTGTTAATAAAAAAAGAAGCGTGGGACAATCACCTAACTTGTCACGTGCCTGACCAAAGGCTAAAACAGAAGATAAGAAAAAGCCCACGCCATAACGTGAGCGATTGTCTTTTTCCCCCTGTTTTTAAAATCTTGGTCATTTCGGGACAGGTTCAAAGCAAACGCTTCAAGTATTTTATTCAGTATTTAACTGAATTATACAAATTTAAATAAAAAATATAATTCGCACAAATCCTTACTTTTTATAAGGTTTTTAAATCCTAAACTTATAGTTAACACTAAGAAACTCATGAGCGAAAACCAATTGTGAATTGATATGTTTTAACTGGTTTTCCTTTTCAATAATTTCAAAACCTAATTCACCCTCAAGTTCCAACTTATAGAGATAGTCGTAAAAGTCCATAGATATAAACATTAGTAATTTTTGGATGTCGTACCCATATAGATTGACAGACACCTCATCGGTTCCAATATCCACATTAAGAGCGAGTGAAATTGAGTCATCAACCATTTGTATTGAGTACTTTATAAGTTTTATTAAACCATTTATTATTCGTTCAATTTCCTTTTTTCTCCTAATCTTAAAAGAGTACGTAACAACCTCCAAAGGAAGTCTCAATTTCCTTGTAAGAAAATAATTGATTAGTTGTGTCTTCGTAAAAGTTTCCATTTTCATTTTGAATTATAAATTATTTCAACCCTTACCCCCAATGTAATCATGACCCTGACGATTAACTTTTCCACGACCTTATTTTCTATTGATTCCGGTAATGAATAGGTGAAGTGGACGTATTTCAAACTATAAAAACATCGGTGTTTTATATCCGAGAGCTGACACCAAAAGTCACGATTTGATACCCCCCCAACCTTACGCTGACTGTTCGAAATGAGTCGGTGTACTTTGGTAGTTGACCCACCGAATTTTGACTCGAAATAATAAATTGGAATTTTAAATTTTAAACTAGTCATATTTCACAGCGAAATGTTTCTTGTTTTGGATTGGTTTATTTTTCAATTGATCCCCGGTAATAACCGTAATGTCGGACATGATTTTATTTAATATTTGATTTGGAATTTTTTTTATAATTCTAGAATCGGTTATACCTAAATGGATGGGTACAAGTTCTACAATCAATTCTTCTTTACTGACCTGATTTATCCGGTATTCCCCCCATGAGTCATCTTCAATGACTCCGATTAGGATATCTCTCAACTGGTATCTCGTAATATTTAACCTTTTACCACACAGAATAAACTTGAAATTCAAACTCAGATTTTCATGGTCCAACCCATTTAACTCAAGGAATTGTGTTAGGAAGTATATGTTAGTTTTCTTGATAGATTTTGATAAACCCTCGATAAGAACTTGTGTCATCTCTTCTATCAACACCATAGATGTGTCTATCTCAATCTCCAGGTTAATTATTACGACTTCTGATTTATCGAATGATTTAGATAGGTTGACAGCGTTAAAAAGATTCTTTTTTAGTGAAAGTCGATTGTTCATAATCATAAATATCACCCAACTCAATTTTGTGAGTTGGTGAGTAATAAATTATGGTGTTCGCGTTGAGGGGGGGATAGAGTTTTTGGGGGACAACCACAAGTTGTGGAACTTAAATTAAAAAAATTAATATCGGTTAAATTGCATTAAAATTCAGTATATGAATGAGATGATGACCAAATTATTGAACGCCATGAAATCGGAAATAATTAATGAAATTATGGAAAAGGTTATTAATCATTTTGAGGGGTTAATGGCCAATAATAAGGAATTCTATACCCTCAAGGAAGTATCCCATATAACAGGGTTGACTGAAAGACAAATTAAAAATCGTTACCGAAATGGGACGATTAAACAAATCTATGACGGAAGAACTCCCTTGATACCTTCAATTGAACTTGAAAAGCTTCTTAATAAGCTAAAGAAACAAATGTAAATTATCGAGATAGTTTGTCCATCATCTCCTTTCTAAGAAGGTCACTTAAATCTGTATACTTTTTAAAAGATCGATAGTCTTTGTGTCCTGACAATTCTTGAACCAAGATAGGTGAAATACCCTGGGAAAGACAATATGTGATTGCAGTTTTTCTTGCCTTATGCCAAGATATGACTTCATACAATGGAACATACCTAGTTGTCAATTCATCACTTCCTCTCTTAGATGAAGTCATTACTTTTCTGTCTAGATTAAGTTTTTTAAAAGCACTTTTTAAAACACTATTTCCTTTGTTTTTATGAATATGAGGTAATTTGTAATCATGTTTTTCCAAGATTTTTTTCGCTTGTGGTAAGAGGGGTATCTGAAGTAAACCCTCAGTTTTTTTTCGATAGAGGAAAATTGTGTCATTTTCTATCATATCCTTTTCTATTCTTTGTAGATCACTTATAGAGAGTGCTGTATAACAGCCAAATAGAAAGATGTCAATTTGATTTTGTTCATGAATTAGAAGGTTAGTTGCCTCTTCAAGAATTTTAATTTCCTCTGGGGTTAATGCAACTACATTTTTTTCTATTTCAGTAAACTTATCAAATTGAATATTTTCAGTAATGTATCTTTTTTTCTTTAACCAATTGTAAAATGAAATAATTGATTTAAGATGACTGTTTTTGGTGACATTTTCATTTGAATCGTTGTGCAAAAATTGACGGTACTGATCAATCAATTTTTGGTTGAATTCACTAACTCTCTTATATTTCCCTATAAAATTTAGAAAATATTGAAAATGTATTTTCTTGTATCGAATGGTGTTATTATTTAATCGTTTGTCACTTTTAAAATCTGACTGTTCTAATATCATTTCATTTGCTAATTTTGAAATAAGCACATCAGCTTCAAGAGCCATTGTGCCTTTTGTTATTAGATTACATTGATATCTTAACATATCACGGGTTGGAATATTGTGAGTGTTTCGGATAGTTTCGTTAATAAACCTATCTATTTTATCCCTGTATGTATTTAATAGATTTCGGATTTCAGATGTGGAATTAGTTTTTTTAGGAAATCCACCCGCCCAATCCTTTTGATTAATAGCTATTCCAGTGGAAAATTTTATTTTTGTTCGTCCAACTGAGAATAAAAAACAAATAACCCCATCATTGGAATTACTACTCTTTTTTAGGAAAAACGTTGTGTTCATGTCACAAAGTTATTAAAAAAATAGTACCCATTAAAGTACCCAAATAAAAATATTAAATAATTAAACCTCTGAAAAATAGTTATTTAACTTAAAAGGTTATATCACCTCCGGGGTCACAAAAGGAACCTCGACTTTTAAAAGTCGAGGTTTTTTGGTTAGATAGCTTTTTCAAAAAAATGGAATTATGGAATAATCCCTCATAGGTCACAATAAAGCCTAATTTTAAAAGTTGAGACTTTTATTTTTCTTCCTTAACAAAGGGGCAATTCGAGTTAGCATAAACAATTAGTTTTGCTGTGTCATTTACAATTTTGCCATGATAGAATTCGAGACCAGTGGTTTGTTGTTTTTGAGTTTTAACACTTAATTGAAAGATCGAGTCGTTCATCCACTTTACATTGGTAACCTTAAGCTCATATCCCCAGTTAGCTTTCTGAAGCAAATTGGCTAACTTATTTTTGTCTATCGAAGGTGGTATTAGTAAAAATGGGAGTGCCTTATCAATCTCACCAACTAAATAATAGGCACGAATCATTCGAACTAAATCATTCCCCATTGGTGTCAACATGGGATTTTTCCAACTGATAGGTTTCACCTTGATGGAATCTGAAATTTCAATATGTTGTTTCTCGAGATGTTTAGTTTGAATTTCTTTTTCCCCACAAGACAGAACCACGAATAATAGGATTAAAAAATAATACCTCAGCATTCTGCTAAGGTATCAATTCTTTTTAAAGCAGGAAATTATTAAATAAACAACTAGCGTCTTCTTTTTTTAGCACAAGCACCCACTTTTCCACCCCATTTTTTTCCACCTGTACCTGATCTATATGGACTACCGCGTCTTTTTTTTCCAGGAGGACATAAAGAAGCTTCTGTTTTCGTTGTGAACTTTTTCAATTGAACTAAATTAGTTTCCGTCAACGTAACCGGACTTAAGTTGCTGTTTGTTTCCATTGTTGAGGCCGATGCATAGGAGAGTGATGCAATACTGCCAATAAATAAGAATAAAAGAGACTTTTTCATGGGGATATATTTTTACCCTTAACGCAAAAAAAATAAAACATTACACATTTTAGAAATAAGTTGAAATCATTAAACGATAGTTTTTATCTGCTTTCAAAGCAACATTTTCCCATTCCCATTCGTTTATTCAACGTAATTAAGACACTTATCAAACTACTATTATATCCTGTTTTATTTATTGTTCTGAAAATGAGTTCGTTATCAGCTCAAATTCAAACACCTTTTTCTATTCGTCATCAAAGTAATCAAAAAGGGGGCATTGTGATGATGTCGAACGTAGCCATTACTTGTAACGCGACAAATGCTAATTGCGGGGTTTATCAAAATCAATTTCCGCCGAATGGAAATCACAATCAGGATGGGGGGATCACGCTGGGTTATGTAGATATAGATGGCAATCCTAGTACTTTTATGTCTTCAAGTGATAGTTTGAACTTACCCATTTGCAGCGAGGTGACTTGGGCAGGTTTATATTGGAGTGCACGTGTTCAGCAATCAACAACCTATTACGCGAATAGAAATCAAGTCAGAATAAAAGTTGGCAATGGACTTTATCAGAATTTAACAGCAGACCAATTAATTGATGTGACAACAATTCCAGGAAATCCAAGTTTTGCGATGCCAGGATATTTTTGTTTTAAAGATATAACAAGCCTTGTTCAACCAACAGGAGGAAATGGAAGATTTACTGTTGCTAACGTAGTGTCTCAAACAGGAGCGAATAACCTATTTGGCGCTTGGTCGATAGTCGTCGTTTATAAAAACTCTCTGATGTCCATGCGGAATCTTACCGTATTTGATGGTATGGCATATGTCAGTAATCAAAACAATTTAGATATTCCTATTTCAGGTTTTACTACGCCATCAGTGGGTCCCGTTAGTTTTGAATTAGGTATCGTAGCTCATGAGGGAGACAGGAGTATTCCAGGTGATCGCTTACAATTTAACGGCAATGGTTCTTTTTTAGATGTGCCAGATCCTTTAAGGCAACCCAATGACTTTTTCAATAGCACGCTGACCTATAATGGAGCACTCACGCCATATCGAAATCCAAGTTACAACAATACTTTGGGATTTGATAATGGTATTTTTATTCCCAACAATACCACACAGACATATTTACCGAATTCCGCTACCTCAGCAACAGTTCGTGTTGTAACCACACAAGATGCAATCATGCCACGTGTTATTACATCCGCCATTGATATATATGAACCTGATTTGAGGGCAACAGTTTATATAAACGACCTAAATGGTGCTCCTGCCATGCCAAATGATATTTTGGAGTATACGATTGTTGGAAAAAACATAGGTTCGGATTTATCGCTTAATACCTACATTACAGATATTTTAGATATAAGAACTGAGTTTATTCCAAACTCTATTTCTTTTTTAAATGGTCCTTTTGTCGGTCCAAAAACGGATGGTGTGGGAGATGACCAAGCTGAATATATTGCAGCGTCAAGAACAATTAAGGCGCGGGTAAATGCAGGTGCGACTAATGCTATCGGTGGATTGATGATTAATTCGTCAAACGGAGCGGATAGTGCAGTAGTTCGATTCAGAGTTCGTGTGGTTGATGATTGTGTTATTTTAAGTTGTGACAGTACGCTAGAGAATAAAGCATATATCTTTGGAGAAGGTGATATTTCAGGTAATTCCTATAATAATGGCGGTGCCTCAGATGTGTACGATGCCAACGGATGTCCCTCGGCTACTTCGAATTTAATTTCTGTTTTTGCTCCTAATTGTCCGGAAATTGATATTTTTAATGACGCTCCATTTTGTGAAGGTGATTCTTTGCATCTTTGGACGGTTAATTCGGTATATGCAAATTATTTATGGTCAGGACCAGGAGGTTTTTCAGCATCGTCCTCCAATATTTCAATACCAAATGCAACAGCCAGTAATAGCGGTGAATATATTGTATCCGTTTCATTGATTGACGGTTCATGCACATATGACAATATTTTGGATACTGTTTTTATAAATTTAAATCCAATTTTGAGTGCGACAAATTTTCAAAATGTAACGTGCTTCAACGCTTCGAACGGATTTATTTCTGTATCCTCCTCATCGGGCACTCCGGCGTATCAATACCAATGGAGTCCGGGAGGATCAACAAGTCCATTTTTAACAAGTTTATCACCTGGCACGTACACGGTTATTGTCACGGATGCGAATACATGTAAGGATACGGCGGTTTACACCATAACGCAACCTACCTCATTATTGGCTACAGCGAGCAAGACATCTAATTACAATGGTCGCGACATCAGTTGTGTTGGAGCTAATGATGGATCGGCGACGGTTGTATATTCAGGAGGTACGGCTCCTTATCAGGTTAGTTGGTCACCTGGAGGACAAACAACGGCATCGATTTCTAATTTAGGTCCTGGAACGTATACAGCAACGATTACAGATGCTAATGGTTGTGTTCGGACAAGCAGTGTTACCTTGAGTAATCCACCGGCTTTAACCTCAAGTCACACGCAAGTAAATGTATCGTGCTTTGGAGGCAACGATGGCTCTATCAACTTAAGTAATGGAGGCGGAACACCGGGATACACGTATAGTTGGTCTAATGGAGCTGTATCACAGGATATTTCAAGTTTGAGTTCAGGAGTATATTCGGTAGTAATCACAGACTTGAATGGCTGTACAAAAACACATTCGGCAACCATTACACAACCCGCAGCACCACTTACTCCAACGGCTACGCAAGTAAATGTATTGGTGTTTGGTAATGCAACCGGAAGCATTGATTTAAGTGTGAGCGGAGGAACAAGTCCCTACACGTACAGTTGGTCCAATGGAGCTGTCTCACAAGATCTTTCAAACTTGGTTGCGGGAACATACACCGTAACGGTGACCGATTTTAAAGGCTGTACAGCCATATTGAATATTACAATTACACAACCAGCAGCACCTTTGTCGAGCAGTATGGTAGAAACCAATATTGATTGCTTTGGCAACAGCACAGGAGCTGTAAATCTCGGTGTGAGTGGTGGAACCTTACCATACAGTTTCAGTTGGAGCAACGGCTCACTAAACGAAGACATCAGCGGTTTACTTCCGGGTCAGTACATTGTGACGGTTACCGATAACAATGGCTGTATTCTAAAGGATACGGCAAATTTAACCCAACCTCAGGCGCCACTTTCAATTTCACTTACAAAAGACGATGCGGATTGTTTTGGTGCTGCGGATGGAAGTATCGATGCAACAGTAACAGGAGGAACAACACCTTATAGCTATAGTTGGAGTAATGGTCAGTCCACTGAAGACATTCAAAATTTGGTAGCAGGAACCTATATTGTTCAAGTAACGGATTTCAACGGCTGTCAGGTAAGTGCAGACACGATAATCTCACAACCACCACCAATTATTGCAACGAGTACCCAAGTGAATGTGTTGTGTTATGGCGCTGCTACGGGTTCGATTGATCTTTCGCTCACAGGAGGAATAACACCTTATCAATACAGTTGGAGCAATGGCGCTACAAGTGAAGATGTAAGCAATTTAAT
>Ga0194124_10003334_pt1 | contig 16967 bp, 23 predicted proteins | sample TA2KigCas0mmetaG_FD_148605 | JGI IMG/M metagenome (GOLD analysis project Ga0194124, IMG submission 148605) | Freshwater microbial communities from Lake Tanganyika, Tanzania - TA2015031 Kigoma Deep Cast 0m | ecosystem: Environmental > Aquatic > Freshwater > Lake | place: Tanzania: Lake...
TTTTCACGAATCCCGTTCTCTGACTTTTGAAACTATTTAAATTCAAACTACTCAAAAAAATAGTAGAAATTGAGCCACATTGTAAATGATACGCCATATACGCAAATATTTTTTTGATTTCCTCGTCTGCTTGGGTAGACAACTCGTTTGCTATCCTGTAACTGACAACACCATTTTTATTCGGCGTAGGACCAAATAATTGAACTCTGAGAGACATCACTGTTCTGTAATGGGGTGATGGAATAAGTTGACAGGCAGCTTCTGAAATACATGCCATCACAACTGAAACAAAAGTATAAGAAAACTGTAATTGCGGAATCTCTGGTTTGTTAAATGTAGAGTAAACAAAATAATCAATTAGTCCTTTAAAAAAAGTATCATCTCTATTGAAGCCGAATCCATTAATAAAATTGTTACGATTCAATCTAAGACCTGTGAATACTCCGAAACATGGTCTATACCGTTGACACATTTCAAACTGAGTTACAAGCTGCACCATGCTAACAGTAGTATCAAATTCCGTATTGTTTTTTAAAAAACAATTTAAACTATCACATGCACCATCACACGCAAAAACCCGAATCGGATGCTGCTCAACCACCACCACCTCATCATGTGTCGTTCCAGCAGAAGCATCAGCAGCAGAAGCATCAGCAGCAGTAGCAAGAGTAGCCCTAATAACAACGCGTAACGGTTGCATACGTGTATCGGGGGTTGATAATACCTGCTCTGTCCAAGGGGTAACAACCTTAGTTTTTTTAAAAGCATCAATTTGTTCGTTTATTTCAGGAGTTAAAAATTTTAGGCAGTTAAATCCAACACCTTGATCCGAGAGTGCTTGTTGTAAACCAGTTTGTAATGCACTAAAAGAAACATTGTAAACCAGTTTGTAATGCACTAAAAGAAACAAAGGTAAATGCCTGTGGATATTTCAAAAAAGAATATACTTCTAAAAACAACAATACACTTTCAACAACCTTTGGACTTACTAATTCATTTTTTTTAGCCATCATTAAATTAATAAACTCTTCACCTAGTGTTTTAAAGTATTGAACTAACGTTTCAGGTAATGCCGATCTTATCGCGATGTCAATCTGATTCAGATCGGATAAAGATGGTTCTGCATCTGCAGGCAGTATATTTATATTGAACATGAAACACACCCATATTTTGAATAAAATTCTATAATACTTTTTAAACTTATCAACTTTTGAGTTTGGTTCTTGTTCGGCGGCGAGCTGTCCTAAAGTTTGATCTATATTTAATTGTTGATGAAATATCATCAAGTCTGGATAGTACACTTCGCGAACATCAAATGGTAGTAAGAGTCGGTAAACTGCACCTACCTCCACAACATTTTCAACTTTAATTTGAGACATTTGTTAGTTTGTTTTTATATTTACAAATTATTTTTATTGTTGTATTATTTTTGCGACTCGTACACCATTATTTGCACATTTGTTCATGTTTGCACAAGTATCACACGAACAGCTTTCAAAATCGTACAAAAAGAAATTTTTTTTGGGAAACAAACTGATGATGTAAAAAAATGCAAACCCCCATGCTAAACCAAACAATGCACCTCCAACATACATTCCAAAATCAAACCCAGATAATGAATATTTTATTGCACCAATGTCAATAAATGCAAGTATTGAAAATACGATTGGTAATAATACCTTTATGGAAATGTCAATATCATCTTCAACATTTACAGCGCATGCTGACAAGTATCCGATTGAAGAATAAATAAAAGAAGTGATGGTTATCAGTTTCAAGTTAGAAATAAAGACTACCGCAAAACAACAGAATGTTATGATGATGTAAGTAAATCCGCGAAGTGGTGTATGATTTACAATGTTGATTCCAAGTGCTACTGAAGACATAACAAATGGAATAGTTTTTTGAATATTCAAAATCAAATCAACAAAAGATGATGATTTTTCGTCCATGAGCTTATAAATTTGAATATGGAAATATAAAATATGGTTTTCCTTTCCTAATATTATTACTTTAAAAAAAAAGTTTCAATAATGTTCAATAGAAATAGTTAGTACTGAATTACCATATACTTTAAATAATATACTTAAATATAATATAATGAATAGAGACAGATTGAATTATCAACCTACAACACCTACCTACAACCTGTAACTATGGGTATTCCAAGTTATTTTGCACATATCTTGAAAAAATACCCACGGATTATAAAATCATTGCATCAATTGTTGGTAATTGACAATTTATACATGGATTGTAATGGAATAATATATGAAGTTGTGCGACAAATGACATACGATTCAGACTCGTGTGCTGAGTTTGAGAAAGAACTAATAGAAAATGTTTGTAAAAGCATAAACAATTGTATTGAAATGGTGAACCCGATCAATCGTGTATTTATTGCATTTGATGGAGTAGCACCAGTTGCAAAGTTGAATCAGCAACGAGAAAGACGATTCAAATCATGGTATTTGAGCCATATGGAAAGTGACAAAAGAAAAATGATGATAAAAGAAGGAATAAAGGTGAATGCACCTAAAGCTTGTTGGAACACAACGGCGATCACTCCAGGTACAAATTTCATGACAGAACTTCACAAAATGTTGCATGAAAAATACAAAAATATGGATAATGTTATAGTAAGCAGTAGCAAAGAACCCGGTGAGGGTGAACACAAAATATTTGAATACATTCGTAAATTTGAAAAAGAACACAGCAAGCAAACAACTTTGATATATGGTATGGATGCAGATTTGATAATGCTGTGCCTTTCACATCTTAATATTTCTGAAAAAATATACTTGTATCGTGAAACCCCGGAATACTTGAAATCAATAAATGTGAAATTGGATGTGAATGAAAAATATTATGTGGACATTCCTGAGTTTGCGAATGAAATTGCAAAACAATTAACAAAATTAGAATTGTCAGTGAATGAAAAACATACTAAGGTATTGGATTACATATTCATGTGTTTTATGTTGGGGAATGATTTCATGCCGCACTTTCCAATGTTGAATATTCGCACCACTGGAATATCAACGTTAATGGAAACATATTGTGCAACTTTCAAATTGAAAGAAGGCATTATCCAAGCGTGCGAAAATGGATTAAAAATCAATTGGTTGCAATACAAAAAATTTGTACAGAATCTTGCATTACAAGAATTGACCCTCATTAGAAAAGAACACAATACTCGTGACAGACAATCCAGATACATGAGAGATAATGAAGATCCAGAAAACGTCATGCATGATGTCATGATGTTACCAATGATTGAACGAGAGGTTGAGATGTACATTAACCCATTCAAGAATGGATGGGAAAAAAGGTACTATTCTGAATTATGTGCGGTTTCAAATGTGGACTCATTGAATGAACTGTGTAGAAATTATTTGGAAGGTATGGAATGGACTTTCAAGTATTACACAACCGGATGTGTGGACTGGACGTGGTCATACAACAACCACTACCCCCCGCTGTTAAAAGATTTAGAAACCCATATTCCTGAAGAAACAATTGATTTATTGAAAGTCAAACCGAAAGACCCCATATCAGAACTGGTTCAGTTGTGTTATGTTTTGCCGGAACAAAATTACAGTTTACTGCCATGCAATGTGTCAAGGTGTTTGAAAAAAATAGTGAGTTCAAAAGAGCCAACTTTCAAATGGGCATATTGTAAGTTTTTTTGGGAATGTCACACAGACTTGCCAAAATTAAACATAAATGAAATAATTACAGTTATTTCAAAAATAAAATAAAAGATAATAATATACAAAATAATGTATCTGAGTAGGCTTTATAGTGTAAAACATAGTGTGCATCCCAAAAGAAAAAAAGGAGGCCAGAAGAAAAAAGCGTCACTGAAAAGAAAAAAAACGTCAAAAAGACGTGTTAGATATTAAAATATTTATTTGTTCAATAATATTACATAATGAAAAATATTATTAAATAATTCTCAAAATTATAGTTAAAATGAGTAACCCTTTCATAAATAAACACCAGCCTTTGCGACTTTCAGAATTTGAACAGCTGCCAACTTTGATGACAAAAGCGTTGTGTCCATTGATTGAGATGCAAGAGTTGAATTTATTGATACTTGGTGATTCTGGATCAGGAAAAACTTCATTAATAAATGCAATAATAAATGAGTATTACAGCAATGACCCATTCAAGGATGATAATATAATGACCTTGAACAGTTTGAAAGATCAAGGCATTCAATACTACAGATCCGATTTAAAAATATTTTGTCAAACTAAATCTCTTGTTTTTGGTAAAAAAAAGCTGGTTGTGCTGGATGACATAGATACTATAAATGAACAAAGCCAACAAGTGTTTCGCAATTGCATTGACAAATACAAACACAATGTATCATTCATTGCTTCGTGTACCAATATTCAAAAAGTGATAGACAATTTGCAATCAAGACAAATTATATTGAAGATAAATCCAATAAATTCAATTTGCATGCAAAAAATTTTGAATAAAATATGTGAAAAAGAAAAAATCAAAATAGATGAAGACGCTTCAAAATTTGTCTTATCCGTGTCAAACGGGTCTGTTCGCATTCTTATCAACTATTTAGAAAAGTTCAAAATAATGAATGTTAGAATAACCAATGAACTAGCGAATAAATTGTGCACAAACATTGGATTTAGCAATTTTGACAAATTTACGAAAAATTGTGCATCAAGTAGTATGAAAATTTCAGACTGCATTTTGGTGTTATATAACTTGTTTGACCAAGGGTATTCAGTCATGGATATTCTTGTAAATTATTTTGCATATGTCAAAAAAACACCACATTTAAATGAAAATATGAAATACAAAGTAATTGCAATCATTTGCAAGTACATAAGTATTTTTCATAATGTTCATGAAGACGAAATTGAACTTGCCTTATTTACAAACAATGTTTGCAAAACATTACGTTGCGGCGTTGTCACTGATTCAAATTTAATATCTAATTATGTTATCATTAGTGAATGAATGACAAACTTGTAGACAGTGATAACTCAATTGGGTCAGTTACAAAATCATCTTTTTTCAAGAGTAATGTCCCATTGGAACTACTTTATGATTTTGTTAACAAAATTTCACATAAAATTCCAAATACAGATCATCATTTGATTGACATAAATTCATATAAAAAATCAATTTATGTGGATGATTTTAATAAAAAATCATTACTAGACCACTTTTGTTACAGTTTGTTGCCTTACTACCATAAAGAAAAACAATTTTTTTTGACGAGGAAAATGTCTTATAACAGTTTGATTACAATTTTAAGACAAATTTGTCGTGGTTCAAATATTTATTTCAAATCTGAACGAAAATATGATAAATCAAAAACTCAAATTGTTCATTACATTGCATGTCAATAATACAACTGATATAATATCAAATATAATATATAAAGGGTTTATAAAGATGCCATCAATCAAGATTTTTTTATTTTATTTAGTGATATTTGTTGCAAGCATTGCGTATAATCGGTACAAAATTAATACAGACACCACACTTTTTGACAACTATGAATTGGTAAAAAAATATTTATTGAATGATAAAACACGAATGAACACACGAAAACCATTTATTTGGATATTTATTGATCATGAAAAAAATAATAGAAACTGGTCAAGTTGGGGATCCCGGTCGTCCATGTATTTGAATCAACCATATTTGCATTTATGCATTCGCAGCATCATTGAACATTGTGGAAAATCATTCAATGTAGTTTTATTGGATGATAAAGCGTTTAACAGACTCATCCCAAATTGGACAATTCCAACAGAAACTATGCCATCTCCATTAAAACATCATTTAAGAGATCTTGCAATGGCAAAGGTTCTTCAAAAGTATGGAGGAATGACGGTCCCTGCTTCTTTCATATGTTTAAAAAATTTGAGTTCACTTTATTTGAACAGGTTGAAAGAATCAAACCAATCCGTCTTTGTGTCTGAATTCCCGTCTTACATGGATGAAGTTCCATTTTTTCCCAGCAGCAAAATTATGGGATGTCGTAAAAATAGCACACTTATGATGAAATATGTCAATTATTTAGAAAGTATAGCCACTAATGATTATACAAATGAATACAAATTTTTGAATCAACCTGACAGATGGTTTTACAAATGCATGTTATCGGACCCCCATCAGTTGTCAATCGTTGATGGAACCATTATTGGAACTAAAACTGAAAACGGGAAAGCAATTCTCACAGAGGACCTGATCAGTGAAGAAGATGTGGATTTTTCACATGACATGTATGGAATTTACATTCCATCTGATCAAATTCTTAATCGCACCGCATTCCAGTGGTTTGCTCGTTTATCAGTAACCCAAGTTCTTACATCAAATACGGTTATTGGAAAGTATCTTCTCATTTCAAATGACATTTAATTTTCAATCAAATTGAATTGTGATTGTATTTTTTTGTGCCATTCACGAGCAATTTCATCTTGTTGAGCAAGTTTGAATGCCCGACACATGTTTTCTTCCTCTTCCCGTGCATGATGTTGACTCATTGCATTATTTTCACAAGAATACGTTTTTGAGTCCACATCTCTCGCCATTTGAATTTCATTCAAACTGCTGTATCTACGACTATTTGTATAATCTTCATGTGTTACTGGAATAACCGTTTCAGTGTGCGCTTTTTTCAAGTCTTCATACATCAATCCATTTGAAACACCAAACGTAAATCCACGCGAGTGCTCTTCAGGACATTGCCTCGTTAAATCATACATTGATCCGCCATTCATTGTGTTGAACGAACGCACTTCAGTTTTTACAGTGAGCGCTTGCTCACGCAATTTTTTTTTTCTTTCTTCTAATTGTTTCATGCCTTGGGCCCATGAACCTTGCTCTTGTATATTGAAATTTTCATTGGATTCTTCTTTCAACCAATTTCCATATCCGCTATCATTTTCTTCATCACATATGCGATTTTTTTCAAACAATTCATTGAACCACGTATTGAACTTGTTCGCATCCATGTTTTTTAATGAATTTTTTATTGAATTCATTTGAAATTCAACTCCACTTTTCAGTTCATCATATGTTGTATTGGTTTCACGAGAGGAACCACACCGCACTTGGTAAACTTCATACAACAGTTTGTATGCTTTTGAAAAAAATAAAAAATATTTCTTGTCCAATCCAGATTTGTCCGGGTGTGTTCGCATAACAATCATTTTAGCATCTCGCATGTGTTTTTCTGTAAAGTGTGTTGGAATTTTGAATAAATTCAAAATATCACAAAAATTATAATTGCTGATATTTAAATCCAACTCTACATCCATTTTATATTATTTCGTTCTTTTTGTTTTAATACTTTTGTGGTATATATTTTTTATTACAAGATATTTGATAACTGATCAATTTGTTCTTTGCTCAACTCAGTTGGCAATTCAACCAAAAATTTTATTTTCAGTGTACCATTTGAATTGTATCCCAATCCAGGCAACAACTTTATTTCATTATTGGTTATTGAACACGGTTTACAAGACATTTTGTAACTTCGGCCATTCAAATGCAACATGTCAAATGTAAATCCACATAGCGCGTCTTTCAAAGAAACTTTATGTTCAATTAATAAATCATCCCCTTCTCGTTTAAAAACATCGTGAGTTTGAATATTGAATTCTAAGTTCAAACTACCGCGTCTACCTCCAGATTTGGGGATTACATTGCCCTTATTTTTTATTTGCAACATGTACCCATCCGGCATTGATGGAGGAATTGTTATTATGATTTTCTCTGTTTGTGACCCATTTTTTTCGCTTTCATAATAATTAATGTGCTCATATTGTGTGATTCCGTTGTATGCATCACACAAGTTAATTCCGATCACCATGTTTACATCAAACTGTTCACTTATTGGTGATTCATTCATCGTTTGTGTGAAATTATGTATTACAATGTGGGGACTTCCTCCCACTCCTCCAAATATTGCTTCAAACAACCCCGGTGAATTTTGATGTGATTGATTTTGCACCGCTGAAAACAACATTTCAATTGGGTTTATCCCCATTCCCATTCCCATTCCTCCCATTCCCATTCCCATTCCCATTCCCATTCCTCCCATTCCCATGCTTCCCATTCCCATTCCCTCCCATTCCCATGCTTCCCATTCCCATGCCTCCCATTCCCCCCATCATGTGAAGCCGATTCCCCATTTGCAACTCAAAGTCATAATTCGTTCGTTTTTCAGTATCACTTAACACAGAATAAGCTTCATTTATATCTTTGAATATTCGGTTAGATTCTTCAGAATTACCATTTTTATCGGGATGATGCTCCATTGATAACCTACGAAATGAGCGTTTTATTGCATCTAGTGTTGCATTTTGTTCTACTTGCAAAATATCGTAGTAAGATTTGTTTGACATATTGTTTTAATTATAAACAAACAAGTCTTCTTTATTATTTTTCAATATTATTGATTTTTGCATTAAAAAAAAATTGAAAGCTTTTTGTAATGTGACAAGATAACTTCAAACAAACCGCTACGTTGTGAAACCATGTTTGCCTTTTTAAACACACCCAATTCCATAAAAAATTCCACAAAAGAAATCACAAACCTTCCTGGACTCTTTTCATGTGACATAGATAAAATCAAACTCAAACTGTTGAATTACACACACACCATGCGAGACAATCTTCGCAATGGTAGTCCCATATTCAGAAACATCAGTGAAGTTGCAGCCAAGATTGAGTACAACGACATAGAAAGCATAATATCTGGACGTCTTCCAGTTCCAACATCAGGATATCAATGCGGAAAACCAAACCCATTTGACAGCCACAGCAAACATGAAAATGCTGCGTTAGCATTTATCATGACCAAAGAACTCACATATCTGAACCATAACATTAGAATGCTTTCACTAATTGTGCGCAGGTACCAAGAAGAACCACAAGAAATCGGTTACCCCGAAAATGAAGGTGGTTTAACTGGAAGTGACACACCAGACTCAGATTCGGATTTGGATTCGGATTCGGATTCGGATTCAGATTCAGATTCAGAGAGCCATATTGAATATCCGTTAGTAAGGTCATCTGATTCATATGAACCTTATCGTTGTAGTCGTAAATGTGTGGTCACGACAACTGGAGTGTCTTCGCAGTTGAATCTCTTCGCAAAAAAGTCAACAACCTGTGTCGCTTGATCGAATTATCACCTACATATATGACTGAAACTTACTCCGAAAGATTAGGAAGTCTTGTCCTGTCAGACATCTTCATTTACTTTTCCAAGTTTGATGCAGACCATAGAAATCCTGTCGTATGGGCTTTTCTTGAGTTGCAAAACCTCTCACTAGCATGCATGAAATTGATGGAGTTATTTGCTTCTAACAATCTGTTTCGTCTTACCGAAGGCACTGAATTTGCAACATTGCAGGATCCGCATGATGCAATTTTCACACAAAGGCGTGATTCAACCTAACAAAACAATTACACGGTGATAGTCAAAAATAAATTAAAAAATATTTATATAGACACGTTTCAAAATATCAAAATGGCGGATCATAATTATAGAATGTTTGTCATCCCGAAAAATACTCGTCTTGGTCCAATTATCAAAAATACACGTGTTTCAAAAATGTCTTGGGATAAAAATGACTTAATAGGAGTTATCTCTCATACCAAAATCAAAATAGGTCAAATTAATCTAGATCAAGAAGTTGGAAAATGGATTAGACGATATGCTGAAGATATTGAATATAACACATATTTAGAAATAGGAACTTGGAATGGATATGGTTCAACAAAATGCTTTGCGGATGGTTTTACAAAAAGAAAAGATGATAATTATATTTTTTATTCATTAGAATGTAATACTGATAAGTTTAATATAGCAAAAGAGATATATTCTAATTTTAAAAATTTTCATATTTTAAATGAAGTATTTTTTAATGATATGCCAAAAAATATTTATGAAATGTTTCCAGAATTATTAGAAAATACAACACTAAAACATTGGAATGACATTGATTTTGAAAACATGAAGAATAAATCTATTTTCCTAAATCGTAAAGATTTACCGGAAATATTTGATGTAATTTTATTAGATGGTGGTGATTATACAACGTATTATGAGTATCAATTTATAAAAGACAGATGCAGAATTCTTATACTTGATGACACAAATGTGCCAAAATGTAAACAAATAGTAAAAGAACTCAAATCAGAACCAGATAAATGGGAAATACTCATGGAAACAAATGAGAGAAATGGTAATGTAGTTGCTAAGAGAAAAATGTACATTATTAAAAACCATTTAAATTGAAATTTACAGTATTTCTATATTTCCAACCAACCAACATCTTTGTGAATGAATATTATTACGTTCAAAGGCAACGAGTACCCTCACTTTCAAACCGTCGGCAACGCATCGCAATTTGCAATACCGTACGCCAAGCATTACTGCAATGGCGTGGGGTATGATATTGGGTTTTGCAAGGAGGAATGGAAATACCCCGGCGCGATTGGCATTGACATATCATTGAATAACGGGTTTCACGCAGACAATCTACCCAATGACACAGTGGATTACATCTATTCCAGCCACTGTTTGGAACACGTGGATCACTGGGTGAAGACGCTCACGCTTTGGATTTCCAAATTGAAATCGGGCGGAATACTGTTCTTGTACTTGCCCGATTTTTCACAGGTGTACTGGAGACCGTGGCACAACAAAAAGCACAACCATTGTTTTACCCCCGACATCATAAAATCTTTTCTGTCGGACAACGGAATGAGCCGTATTTATTGTTCCGGGGTTGATCTGAACAACAGTTTCATGGTGGTGTGTGAGAAACCCTAAAAATATTTTAAACATAAAATACAAATACTATTCATTCGTCGTCGTAATAAAAAATATGCCGTTACGATTCAAACTGATTGTAGCAATGTGTCCAAATGGCGGGATTGGTTACAAGGGCAGCTTGCCATGGCCACACAATAAAACGGACATGGCCCATTTTGCCAAGCGAACCTCCGGCAGCGGCAACAACGCGGTCATTATGGGCGCGAAAACATGGTACAGCATTCCTGTGCGACCCTTGCGACGACGCGCCAACCTGATTCTCTCGTCTCAAACATATGAACCACAAATCCAGTCGGCCCATTGGTTTAGAACCATGCCCGACTTGTTCACGCATTTAGAAGCTGCCAAATACGACGAAGTCTGGATCATTGGCGGCGCCAGTATTTACGAGCAGTTTTTGGCCATGCATGCAACCGGTCAAATCAACATTGATGAAATGTGCATTACCACGATAGACGACGCCGGGTATGGTTGCGACACGTTTTTTCCGTTAAATGCATTGACTACAACCCAACAAAATAAAAATGAACAAAAATAAAATATGTCCGCCGGTTCAATCATGCGATTCAGAATGCGGTGTTCATGTCAAATATATCAGATGTTTTGGTTTTTTCTGCAAGGGCGTAATCACTAACTTTTTTTTCAAAAAAATTGCAAACAGATGGTAGACTTATTAATTCCATAAAATCAAATGGATTCGTTGATCCGTATATTTTATCATATCCCAATTGCAGCATTAATCGGTCGGCCACATATTCAATGTATTGCATCATCAACTTAGAATTCATTCCAATCAACCGACAAGGTAGTGATTCACAAATAAATTCACATTCAATTGACACTGATTCTTTTACAATCTCAACTACCCTTGATTTTGTTAATCTTTTATTCAATTTGTTGTAAAGCAATATTGCAAATTCGGTGTGCAATGCTTCATCCCTGGATATCAATTCATTACTGAAAGTCAAGCCTGGCATCAACCCACGTTTTTTCAACCAAAAAATGGAACAAAATGCACCTGAAAAAAAGATGCCTTCAACACACGCAAACGCAACAAGTCTTGATTGAAATGAACTTCGTTTATCATGTATCCATCGTTGTGCCCATTCCGCTTTTTTTTTTACACATTCAAACGTATCCATTGCATGAAATAATTTATTCCTTTTTTCAATGTTTTTTATATAACTATCAATCAACATGCTATACACTTGTGAGTGTATGTTTTCCATTGCAATTTGAAAACCATAAAATGCACGAGCCTCAGCTAATTGTACTTCTGTCATGAACCTTACTGCCAGATTTTCTAAGACAATTCCATCACTTGCTGCAAAAAATGCCAAAATCATTGAAATGAAAAATTGTTCATTTTCGTTAAGCGTATTCCAATCACTTTCATCCCGTGACAAATCTATTTCTTCAGCTCTCCAAAAACAATCAACCTGTTTTTTATACATGTTCCAAATTTCGTTGTCTTTTATTGGAAATAACACATATCTATCGTTTGTTTCTGATAATATAAGATCTTTTTCTTTGTTGTCTTTGGATTCTTTTTTCACGTTATCGTTTTCATCTTTTCTCTCTTCATAATCAATCTGATCAATCACCTGTGATTCCGGCATTTTATCGTGATAGTTGTAAGTTTCGTCTTGTTCTTAATATATTTTATATATAACATTTTATATAACACCGCAATCTACAAAAACATCAGATATTATTATACAATGACCAACCATGACATGCAACTTGCGTGTGACGGACGCCAGATTGCTCTTGAAGATTTGAAAGAAATAGAAAAAAAACAACATCAGTATGAAACTCAAATAGAATTATTTCAAAACGCTAAGCGCATTCACACTGCAATGCAAAGCAATCCATTACTATGTTCACTATTTAAAAAATACAAAACAAAATGTCTTGAATTATTAAAAAAAAAGAAAGAAGAAATATTTTGTCTCACAGAATTATCATCTTATTGTGAATTGATTGGAGATGTTTCTGACATTAAACGTATACAATCAGAATTAGAACTAATATATTCTCAACTGAATTACGTGGAACAAAATTTTGAATTTGAAGACGCGACAGATGATGAAGTTTATGAAGACGATGATGAATTTTATAATGAAGAGGAAGATGAAGAGGAAGAGGAAGATGAAGATGAAGATGAAGATGAAGATGAAGATGAAGATGAAGATGAAGATGAAGATGAAGATGAAGATGAAGATGAAGATGAAGAGGAAGATGAAGAGGAAGAGGAAGATGATGAAAAGGAAGAGAATAGCATTTTTTTAATGCTTGCCAAATAGTTTTTTGAGAGAATTGTGTAATTTTATTTTCCCTCCTTTTTTGAGAGTTTTTTTTTGTTGTTTGGATGATGTGTTGACTTTGAGTCGTGAATCATTGATAATTTGAAGCATATCCTCATTTGAAAAACTTTCACCGCACTCTTTGATGCATGCAACGATGTTTCGTTTGAATGTTGCAATTTTACGTTGGCATGGGGATAGTTTTGCTATCTCTCGTTTTTTTATTGAAATTTCTTTTTTTTTTTCTTTTTCTTCTTTTTCAAATTTTTTTGCAGCTTCTTCAAAGTATTCTTTTAATGGAACTACTTTTTTTCCGATTGCGCGGTTTTGTTGAAAAACAGCATTATCAATTTCAGGAGCATTTGTTGATACTCCATACCGCATTGCAATGAGGTCGGCTGTATTTTCAAACGCATTTTTTTTTGATTTAATATTATTTGGTTGAACGACGTTTGGATCTAATAATGTTGGTGCGATTCGTTTTTTTACCTTGATTGACATTTGCGATATTGTATATTACAATGCTATAATAATCCAATTTCTCTGTATATCAAACCCCGTGGTTTAATTAGTTGTTGATACCTTTTGCGACGTGTTTCAACAATTTTTTTCCATTTTCTTTGAAAGATTCTAATCCAAAATGTCTTAATGATTACAATTTCTTCACCAGACTCCATTTGAATCGGTTGAACAATTTCAAACATTGGGTAAACGCGTTTATTTCCAGTTGTGATTTTCCAATAAGCTCGTATTGGTCCATTGTAAATAAAAGCACCAGGATATTGTGAAATAAAAGAAAAAATAGAATTATCATAGAATGAATCCAAATGAACTTGACATGTATAAACGAAATAATCAGATGCGGCGGTTGAATAATAACCATGTATTGATTGATTGTAAAACTCGCATACGCCTAAACAATACATTTTGAATGACCTGAATGTATTGCATGTTGTTTCTTTATTAATGTTAAATGGTAATAAGTTAATAGAGTTAATCAGTTAATTGATTCGTTTGGTTCCAATGTCATTGCTGACAATGTAAATTGAATTTTCAGTCATTATGATGTATTCGGTTTCCACTTTGAAAATCTTTGCAATGGTGCTGGTGTATTCGTCTTCACTTTTTACTAAAAGTTTATCTTTATTTTCACTAACCCCAATTACAACCGTTTTATCAAGAGATGCGGTCCAGTAGTCTAACATGATTGGTTTATCTTCAACGAGTGCAAGTTTGATGGCATGGTTCATGCACAAAGTGGAAGGAAGTCTATAAGATGAGTTTGAACTTGAAGAAGATGCGGTCGTCGTGGCAAGAGCACCTCCACCTTTATTATTAGCGTTCATATTTGAATATGGTTTATGGGAATAATTATTTTGTATCTTTAAATACTTATTTGTTTCTTATATAATCATTTTGAAATTGTAATAGTTTTTCTTCTAATTTTGGGAATGCGTTTTTTTTCAACATCAATCTGTTTTGGAACTAAACATTTTCCGATCGTCATGTATTCAGTTTCCAGCATTTTTTTAATGAAGTCATAAATTTTGAAAAGAACATCTTCGTTGCACTTTCCAACAACAAGAACGCTTCCAGTCCTAAAAATCATAAATGATATTTCAAGATATTTTGACTGTTTTCGTCCTTCTTCTCCCACAGGAGGTTGTCCGGTTTGTTCGTCTAAGTTGATGTCATAGAAGAATTTGCATTGAATTCCAGGATAAGAACATGCATCGTAGTTGCAGTTTATTCTGTATTTGAATTTCAATACCCGATACAATACATCCCGATTTATGTAATATCCACATCTGAAATTTGAATTTATCAAGACAGTTTCGGATTTTTCTTGAAATTTCAACCCATCACCAACAAGCGGTTCAAGAAACTGTATTATCAATGTTTGAAGACGTTTCATCATAACATCACTTTTTATACCGGGCATTTCCAGTTTTCCGGTGTTGAATACCTTAACATGCATTTCTTTAAAGGTTTCATCATCTTGATCCAACACGCGAAATATGACAACGAAACAATTGAAAAAAGCCCGCTTCTGTTTTATTCTGTAACTGGTTATGTCTTTTTTGGAAATGCCAATGCTAATCTTTCGTTGATCTTTGAATTTTATGCGACCATCCGGATTTTCAATGTGTTCAATAACGTACTGGTTCACACAATATTGATTTTTCAATTGTGACTCTATTTCATTCAATTCATCTTGAGTTGAAGTTGAAAATTTCATCTGTTTTTTGATTGGACCTTCGCTTTGAACGTAGTACTTTATAATTGGAAGTTTCCAAAAAGCATCATAAATATCAATTTTTGAATTGAGATATGCTATTTTTGTTTTAGTGCTTATATATAATTCTGAACAAACGGGTCGCGTTTTCTCTGTCAATTTCAATGATTCATCGTTCATTTCATTGTCTACATCACCTGGATCCTGTTCATTTTCCTCTTCATCGCTACTAGTAACATTGTCCTCCTCATTATTATTACCACCTCCAAAAAACAGCTTCCACTGATTATCAAGGTCGCCCATTGTTGTTTGATGATATGTACAATAGTCTTTAAGTTGAATTTAAATATCATTTAGTTTCAATTTTAAATTCAATCCAATGAATAAATTTCATGAGTTGGTGCCCTGTATGAATTTTTTTTTTCTTTTTTTCCAATCAAATGCATGACAACTGCAACCAGAGTAAACACAACTGATATAATTGTAAAGAAAACTGCTTCAGCCGTCATTAGTAGTTTTCAAATTGAATTCAAATATTATTTAGTTTCAATTTTAAATTTATTTGCGTGATTACACTTCAGTTTTTGTTTTTAGCACAACATTATAGAAAAACTGATCTAATTGAACTGTATTGATTCCACTAACAGACAAGTCACTTATCAATGAAGCATTACCATTCTTAAAGAACAAAAATGCAGGAATACCATTTACCATTTTTTTTTGTTTCAATGATGCAAAAAGATCAAATGATTCATCAACGTCACATTCAAGCATTTCAATGTTTTCAGGTAACCTTAGTGAAATTGTATCAGAATAATTCTTAATTTTTTTACATGGAGAACACCACGTTGCTCCAAGTTTTAAAATGGTGTGTGTAGGGGTTCTAGACAAATATTGTAAAAAAGACACACGATCTGCATTGATTTGCTTTATTTTTGTGGACATTCAATGGATTCAATATAATTAACCTATATATTTATTTATATTATATTCTTCATGAAAAAATATTATATATGAGTATGATATAAACAACAATATAACGATCACAAAATGAAACCCATATTTATGTTTATTGCGAGCATGAGCTTTGTTTGTGGAATCATGTTACCACATCCACCGTCTTCAAACAAAATTGTTTTGTTGCCGAATCCAAACAAACCGCATTTGTTGAACGCAAATGGGTCAAATATTGAGTGTGATGGGTGCAAATGGTTTATTGGCAAAATTCAAAATTATTTAATAAATAATGAACCCAAATTTGACAATGTAACAATCAATATGATTGAAACAAATATATGTGATCATCTTCATTCCGAACATTCACAATGCAATTCACTTGTAGAAAAATGCACTCCGATTGTGTTAGATTCTCTGATAAAAAAAATTGATCCTATGTTTGTATGCGATGAATTGGAACTTTGTTCAGAAACTAGATTTTTTTCATCTAAGTGATTTGATTTGAATCAAGTTTACTAACCGAAATTACAACACGATAATAATTTTTTTGCGCCCACAGCGTTGGAAGCCATGATCGCATAAAATAATATAAATTAAAAATAATTATATTATTTTTCATTTGACCTTAAAG
>Ga0194124_10003337_pt1 | contig 16962 bp, 16 predicted proteins | sample TA2KigCas0mmetaG_FD_148605 | JGI IMG/M metagenome (GOLD analysis project Ga0194124, IMG submission 148605) | Freshwater microbial communities from Lake Tanganyika, Tanzania - TA2015031 Kigoma Deep Cast 0m | ecosystem: Environmental > Aquatic > Freshwater > Lake | place: Tanzania: Lake...
GGGGAAGGGGAATTAACTTGGTATACAGATGTTGAAGCTGCCCAAAAAGAATCTCAACGAACGAAGAAACCTATGATGTTGTTTTTTACCGGTAGCGATTGGTGCGGTTGGTGTGTGCGATTACAAAAAGAAGTTTTTTTAAAGGATGACTTCAAGCAATGGGCAACAGACAATGTGATTTTAGTAGAACTTGATTTCCCTAGAGCCAAAGCGCAATCAGATGCTACAAAAAAACAAAATCAACAATTACAACAACAATTCAATGTAATGGGTTATCCAACTGTACACTTCGTAAGATCTGAAAAATCTAAAGATGGAATAAGTCTCGTTAACCTTGGTAAAACAGGTTATATGGCAGGTGGACCAGGACCGTGGATTGCAAACGCTTCAACGTTAATTCAGTCAAAATAGATACTTATCTCATCATACGAATAGCCCTTTGATAGCAAATATCGAAGGGTTTTTTGTTTTCGTTTAAATGGGTCTGTTTCATTTGATAAGGACACCCATTTTTTTTCATAAAGTAAGGTAAGAGTACCCGAGATCTCCTCTGAAGAAATGGAAGAAATGGCTTTATCAATCACCTCTTTAGAGATTCCTTTTTGAAACAAATGAGAAGAAATCTTTTTTAATCCCCATTTTTTCTGATGAAATTTACTTTCAGCGAAAGAAATGGCAAATCGTTCTTCGTCAAGAAAAGAACTGTTTTTTAAGTCATTGATAAGTTTATTGATATCGCTTTCTAAGGCGCCTAATTTTTTAAGTTTAGCAATCACTTCAGCAGTGCACCGCTCTTGGTAAGCACAATAACGCTTAATTTTAATTAGAATATTTTGAGTATCCACTTACTTAAAAGGGAATTTCTTCGTTTTCTTTCGTTACAAAACTATACTGCAATAATTGATGTGCAGTAATTCCTCTCACCGGAATCCATTTTTTATACTTTAAGAACCATTTCATTTGCCTTGAAACAATTCCTTTTTTGAAGTATGCCTCTAGGTAAGGGTGCACGAGTAAAACAACGTCTTTTATTCCTTTGTCCTCAATCAAAAAATTAAGATTTGATTCTATTTCCTCGGCAAAAAGAATACTAGCCTGCACTTCTCCGCTTCCATTACAGGTTGGACAAGTTTCTGACGTTTCAATATCCGTCTCTGGACGAACACGTTGCCTTGTTATTTCAACTACGCCAAATTTTGAAGGAGGAATTATGTTGTGTTTCGCACGATCCTGTTTCATAAACTCTTTAAGTTTATCAAAAAGAATCTTGTTATTCTCTCTATCGTGCATGTCGATGAAATCTACACAGATGATTCCACCCATGTCGCGAAGTTGAAGTACCCTTGCAATTTCTTCTGCCGCTTCTACGTTTGTGGCGAGCGCATTAGATTCTTGACCATTAGCATCTTTTCTGTTTCCACTGTTCACGTCAATAACGTGCATAGCTTCCGTATGTTCAATAATCAAGTAACCTCCACTTGGTAATGGAACTTTTTTACCGAATAAAGTTTTTATTTGCTTATTTATTCCAAATCGTTCAAAAGGCTCAAGCTTACCATCGTAATGTTTAACAATTCTCTCGTTTCCTGGAGAAATTGAAGAAATATACTCTTTCATTTCGCCAAGCAATTTTGAATCGTTTACATGAATATTAGTAAAGTCTGAATTCAATAAATCTCTCAAGATGGAAGAAGTTGTGTTAATTTCACCAAGAACTCTTTTTGGCGGATGACTGGTTTTTAAATTTTGATAAATAGTTTTCCATTTATCGAGAAGGTTTTTTAGATCACCTTCAAGATCGGCAGTTGACTTATTTTCGGCAACTGTTCGAATTATAACCCCGAAATTTTTGGGTTTGATACGATCCATTAATTCTTTGAGTCGATCGCGTTCTTCACCGCCCTTAATTTTCTGACTTATCGATATCTTTTCGGAAAAAGGCACCAAAACCAGGTATCTTCCAGCAACGGTAACTTCTGCAGATAATCTTGGACCTTTGGTAGAGATTGGTTCTTTTGCCACCTGCACCAGAATAGATTGTGAGGATGATACTACATCGGCAATTTTCCCTTCTTTCTCTATGTCTTTTTCAAGCTTAAAGTACTGCAGGTCAGGAACATTTTGTTTTCCGTTCAGAGTTTCCTTCACAAACTTAGAGAAAGACTTAAACTGAGCACCAAGATCGAAATAATGTAAAAAAGCGTCTTTCTCGTATCCAACGTCCACGAAAGCAGCATTTAAACTTGGGGACAAACGCCTGACTTTTGCAACGTAGATATCACCTACAACAAAGTCAGAGTTGCCTCGTTCTTCGTGCAATTCAATTAGTTTACCATCTCTTAAAAGGGCAATCCAAATTCCGTTAACTCTAGCGTCAACAACTAATTCTAAACTCACATTGAAAGTTTAAAGAAACATAAAAAGAGGGTTGCAGGGTGCAACTCAATTACTTCTTCTTCTTGTGACGATTCTTTCTAAGTCGTTTTTTACGCTTATGAGTCGCCATTTTATGTCTCTTTCTTTTTTTACCGCTTGGCATAATATGTATATTTTAACTGTTAATTTCTAAAAATAAAAAAGCACCCCCAAAATAGGGAGTGCAAAGATATTCATTTTTTCGTGAATTCAAAAAATTACTTCACTATAACTTTATTTTTCACTTCCTCAACAAATGTTTTTGCTGGCTTAAACGAAGGAATGTTGTGAGCTGGAATAATAATGGTAGTGTTTCTAGAGATGTTTCTCCCTGTTTTCTCAGCTCTTTCTTTAACGATAAAACTTCCAAATCCTCGTAGGTAAACGTTTTGTCCTTTCGCTAAAGATGATTTGATACTCGTCATGAATGCTTCTACTGCTCTCAAGGCTTCCACCTTTTCTAATCCCGTCTCTGCGGCGATGTCCGCTACGATATCCGCTTTTGTCATGTTTTTTAATTTAGAGTTAATTAATCTTTGTGTTACTTTGACACAAAAGTAGTTATTGCTTGTTTATATTTTTAACTTTCTTTCAATTTTATTCAATAAAATGTTTAAATGACTGATTTACAACACAAACTAATTAATTGGTATCAATCGAATAAACGCGACTTACCTTGGAGAAACACATCAGATCCATATTTTGTTTGGTTGAGTGAAATAATTTTACAGCAAACACGCGTTGACCAAGGATTGCCATATTATGAGCGATTTATTTCTGTTTTCCCTACAGTATTCGATTTGGCTTTGGCATCAGAAACTGAAGTTTTGAAAAATTGGCAAGGTTTGGGATATTACAGTCGTGCGAGAAATTTACATTTTACTGCGAAGAAAATTGTTCAAGAAAATGAAGGGGTTTTTCCATCCACATATGATGAAATATTGAAATTAAAAGGAGTGGGTAGTTATACAGCTGCGGCTGTCGCATCGTTTTGTTTTAATGAACCGGTAGCTGTATTGGACGGAAATGTATACCGAGTATTAAGTAGACTGTTCGATATAGATTTGGCAATAAACATTCCAAGAAATAAGCGAGAGTTCGAGATTATTGCAAACGATTTCTTGGATAAGAAAAACCCTGCTCTTTTCAATCAAGCAATAATGGAATTTGGGGCCCTTCAATGCAAACCAATTTCACCAAGTTGTGAATCTTGTCCCTTGAGAATTAACTGTTATTCGTTCGCGAACAATACGGTTCAAAATCGGCCAGTCAAATTAAGAAAGCAAAAAATAAGAGAACGATTTTTTGTCTATTGGGTAATAGAAAATGACAAAAAGATACTAATCCGCCAGCGCAATGAAGAAGATATATGGAAAAATATGTTTGAATTCCCATCAGTTGAGTTTGGATCCAAAGAAGAAAAGGAGATCTACTTGAACGACAATAGGCAATATGATCAAAAATCTCTTAAGCATGTTCTATCTCATCAGCATATTTTCGCAACTTTTATAGAAGCTGTCTACGGCCAAAACGATTTGTTTTCTGATGCTAAATGGATAGGAATAGAAGACCTGCAGGCTATTCCATTCCCTCGATTAATCACAAAGTTTCTAGAAACGAGGAGCTAAAAAAATGTGTTGTGTTGGTTTTATTATCTTTGTTAAAAAATAATGATGACACAGATTCGAAAGTCAACACAATCAGATACAGCCAAAGTTCAAGTTTGGATAATTGGAAAGTCAAAGAATAAAAATTTTCCTGAAGAGATATCGAATTTAATAGCAAAACTACAAGAAAAAAAAGATGGATCTTGGGATTACATTAAAGGCGTGGATTCATATTCCATAGTTATTCAAAATACAGACGACGATGAGGAATTTAGAATTATTGGCGCAGAACTCGTTAATTTGGTGGCAAAGGAGTTTTCGGAAATTCAAATTCACGCTAAAGAGCAAAGAGCATTAGTTTTAGCCGAAGGGATAGCATTGGCGAATTATCAATTTTTACAACACTTTAGTAAACCTACTAAAAACAGTCTTTCGACCATTTTGCTTAATAATGAAATTGGAGATCAAGAAATAAACGAACTTAACAATACCATTAAGGCCGTTTATTGGGCAAGAAACGTTGTTAACACTCCGGTTTCTCATTTAAATGCCACCCAACTTGCGGATGAGGTAGTGAAATTTTTAGAAGAGGCTAAATTTTCTGTACAAGTGCTGCAAAAGGCTCAAATAGAATCGTTGAAAATGGGTGGATTACTTGCAGTTAATAGAGGTTCAATCGACCCACCAACGTTTACCATAGCAGAGTATAAGCCGAAAAAACCGGTTAATAAGCAACCATTAGTGTTAGTAGGTAAAGGTGTTGTGTATGATACCGGCGGTTTAAGTTTAAAACCTACTCCTGGATCAATGGACACCATGAAAAGCGATATGGCGGGAGCAGCCGCAGTTATTGGAGCCATTTATTTAGCAGCTTTACAGAAATCAAATGTACACATGATTGTACTAGTTCCGGCAACAGATAATCGTCCAGGAATGAACGCATACACCCCAGGCGATGTAATTACAATGTTTAACGGTTCTACTGTAGAAGTACTGAATACCGACGCTGAAGGTAGAATGATTCTTGCCGATGCATTGAGTTATGCGGATAAATTTGACCCTGAATTAGTTATTGACGCGGCAACATTAACTGGAGCTGCTGTAAGAGCAATTGGCACTGAAGCGAGTATTGTCATGGGCAATGCGAAAGACAAGTATTTTGAAAGTTTAGAAAAGTCGGGAAGAATTGTACATGAGCGCGTGGTAAGATTTCCGTTTTGGGATGATTATAGAAAGCACATGCTCTCAAAAATAGCCGATTTAAAGAATATTGGAACAGCAAATGCGGGGATGATTTCTGCAGGTAAATTTTTAGAAACGTTTGTTAAAGCTCCATACATACACATGGACGTTGCTGGACCAACGTGGCTCGACTCAAAAGAGAATTACAAAGGAGTTGGCGGTACGGGTTGCGGAGTAAGATTGCTTTATCAGTTTGTTAAATTACATTATAAAAAATGACAGATAAAATTGAGAAAACCCCAGTTGTTGGCATTACAATCGGAGAAATAAACGGAATTGGCCCAGAGGTAATTGTAAAAGCCTTACGCGACAACAGGATTCTTGCGTCTTTTACGCCAATTATATACGGTACAAACAAAGCTATTTCGTATTATAAGAAATCTTTAAATATGCATGAATTTAATTTTCAGACGATTAAGTCTGCAAACGAAGTTCAACAAAAGAAAATAAATTTAATTAATGTTACCTCTGAAGAAACCGAAATTACGCCAGGTACTCCAACAGAACATTCAGGTAAAGTTAGTTTTCAAGCGTTAGAAAGCGCCACACAGGATTTATCAGAAGGAAAAATCGACGTGTTGGTGACTGCCCCAATTTCCAAAGAAAATATTCAAAAGGCTGGATTTAATTTTCCTGGTCATACGGAATATCTAGCTGAAATGTCTGGTGTTAAAGAAGCACTCATGATTCTCACATCAGGGGATTTACGTGTAGCACTTGTAACAACACACATTCCTGTTTCTGAGGTTAGCAAACACCTAACAAAGGATAATCTCGTAGCTAAAATCAAGTCACTTGAGGCATCATTAAAAAAGGACTTCAATATCGTAAAACCAAAGATTGCAGTTTTTGGCTTAAATCCGCATGCCGGTGAAAATGGAAAAATAGGTTCAGAAGAACAACAAATCATAATACCTGCAATCCAACAATTAAAAAACGAAGGATTACTTGTTTACGGCCCTTTTGCAGCAGATGGTTTCTTTGGAAGTCATGCAAGAAATCAGTACGACGGTGTTTTGGCAATGTATCACGATCAAGGACTTGCCGCATTTAAAGCCCTAGCCTTTGAAGATGGTGTAAATTATTCCGCAGGATTGCCAATTATTAGAACTTCTCCTGATCACGGAACTGCTTTTGATATCTCAGGAAAGGGGAAAGCGTCGGAACAAAGTATGCGCTCAGCTATTTTTCAAGCGATAGACATTTGGAAAAACAGACGTTTTCAAAAAGAAATTAATCGGAATCCTTTAGTAATACAGACCTCTGAAAATAAAAAAGATGAGGACCTGTAACAAGGTTTTTTTGTTTAAAAATATTTACATAACTTTGCCCTCCGTTTTTTGTCAGAAACAGCAACATGAAAAGTGCTTTTGAAATACCCTTTGTCGGATTGAAATTAGGCACACATGAATTTGAATTTGACGTAAACGACTCGTTCTTTGCTTCTCTTCCTTATTCACTTATTGAAAAAGGGTCAGTTAAGGTGTGGTTAGATTTAGAAAAAAAAGAAACCATGATGATTGCAAACTTCGAGTGCTTTGGTCATGTTGAACAAATTTGTTCTAGGTGTAACGAAAGGGCCTTGGTTGGGATAGATTCTGATTTGGCTGTGATTTATAAATTTGGTCACGAAGAGGAGGAAACGAATGATGATAATTTGTTAATTGTCAATTATGACGCATACGAATTAGATGTTTCACAGCAGGTGTATGAAATGATTTCACTAGCAGTACCCATTCGCCCAATGCACGAAGATGGTGAATGTGATGAAGAAATGGTAAAACTGATTGAGAAATACCAAGTAAAGGAAGAAAAAAAAGACGAAGACGATATTGATCCTAGGTGGTCAGTTTTAAAAGGTTTAAATTAATACAGATATAAAAGATGGCACATCCTAAACGACGCGTTTCAACCACGAGAAGAGACAAAAGAAGAACCCACAAAAATGCTGTGGCAGACAATGTGGCAACATGTCCAACAACTGGTCAACCTCATTTATTCCACCATGCACATTGGCACGAAGGAAAGCTATACTACAAAGGAAAAGTGGTAGCTGAAAAAATTCAAGAAGAAACTGCAGAATAATCAGTACTACCTCTTCAATGAAAGTAGGAATTGATATTTCCGGAGGCGATTTTGCACCGGTGGTCAACATTGAAGGCGCAATCATGGCATCGCAGGTTTTACCTGATGATGCTAATGTTGTTTTAATTGGTGACAGAGAAGTTATAAACAAAGAACTTTCTTTGAGAGGAGAAGAGACAAACTCCAAATTCGAAGTAGTTCATGCACCCGATGTTATTACTTTTCACGACCATCCGACTCGTGCTATTCCTCAAAAACCAAACAGTTCCATTGCTGTGGGATTTGATTTGCTCTCTAAAGGAGAAATTCAAGCATTTGCAAGTACAGGAAATACGGGCGCTATGTTGGTAGGATCTATGTATAAATTAAATACTATTCCTGGAGTTATTCGTCCATGCATTACGTCTACCTTACCGGCAATTAATGGTTCTAAGACCATATTATTAGATGTAGGATCCAATGCAGATTGTAAGGCAGATGTCCTTTATCAATTTGCAGTTTTAGGAAATTTGTATGCGAAGCATGTTCACGGAATAGAATCCCCAAGAGTCGCTTTACTGAATATCGGTGAAGAAGAATCGAAAGGTAATTTACTTACCATCGCGACATACAAATTAATGGCGGAGTCTGATGAAATTAATTTTACCGGAAATATCGAAGGTCGAGATTTGTTTACAGGTAAAGCAGATGTTATCGTTTGTGACGGATTCACTGGAAATGTCGCCTTAAAACAAGCAGAAGGAATATACACCCTGATGCGAAAACGAGGATTGAAGGACGAATATTTCGATCGGTTTAATTACGAAAATTATGGTGGAACTCCAATACTTGGGGTGAAAGGTAATGTAGTTATTGGTCACGGAATTTCAAATAATATTGCTGTCAAAAATATGATTTTGCATTCATTTGAAGTGGCAAATTCTGGTTTGGCAACCAAAGTTAATGAAGCATTCAATTAAATATGAATAAAATAACAGCCGCAATCACTGGTGTTCAAGGTTACGTTCCAGAAGATGTGCTTTCAAATGCGGATCTCGCGAAAATAGTAGACACTTCAGACGAGTGGATAACGACAAGAACGGGTATTAAGGAAAGAAGACTCCTCAAAAATGGAGCCTCCTCTGATATGGCGGTAAAAGCGGTTGAAGGGTTGTTGAAAAAAACAAATACGGACCCAATGGATATAGATTTGGTTGTTTTGGCAACAGTAACTCCAGATTATCCTTTTCCTAGCACCGCGAACTTGCTTTGTGACAAAGCTGGATTGAAGAATGCTTGGGGATTTGATTTAAAGGCAGCTTGTTCAGGGTTCATATATGCCATCTCTACAGGAGCCCAATTTATTGAGACAGGGCGTTATAAAAAAGTAATTGTTGTTGGGGTTGATAAAATGACTTCCATTTTAGATTATCAAGATCGTACAACTTGTGTGATTTTTGGTGATGGAGCAGGTGCCGTATTACTTGAGCCAAACAACGAAGGGTTAGGAGTAATTGATTTCATATTAAAAAGCGATGGTTCTGGAGTGGAATTTTTAGTTCAGCCTGCTGGCGGATCTTTGAACCCTCCAACTCTTGAGACTGTTGAGAAAAGAATGCACTTTGTAAAACAAGAGGGTAAACAAGTATTCAAATTCGCTGTAACCAATATGGCCGAAGTTTCAGCTGAAATAATGGATAAAAACAATCTAACGAGTGATGATGTAGATTGGTTAGTTCCGCATCAGGCAAATTTGCGCATCATTGACGCTACTGCTGATCGTATGGGACTTCCAAAAGAGAAAGTTATGATTAACATTGAGAAATATGGAAACACAACCGCAGGTACTTTGCCTTTGTGTTTGTGGGATTATGAAAAACATTTGAAAAAAGGAGACAACCTAATATTGTCTGCATTTGGAGGAGGATTTACATGGGGGGCTGTTTATTTGAAATGGGCCTATAATTCATAAAAACTATTACTTTTACAAAAAAAACAGTATGAACTTAGAGGAAATAAAAGACTTAATCAGACTAGTTTCTAAAACTGGAATAAGAAAGGTAGATATTGAGCGTGAAGGGTTTAAAATTACGATTAGTGGAGGAGCTTCACATCCCGTAGAGCAACCAATATATGTGCAAGCACCACAACAAATGGTTCAAAGTGCACCAATTGCCGTACCTTCTGCTCCAGTTGTTTCAAACACGCCTTCGCCTAATTCAAACTCAGAAAACACAGCGAGCGCTGACGATTCAAAATACATAACAGTGAAGTCTCCAATGATTGGAACTTTTTACAGAACTCCAGGACCAGATAAAGATCCATTTGTAAATGTTGGCTCAACAATTCAAAAAGGTGATAAACTTTGCATCATTGAAGCGATGAAAACGTTTAATGAAATTGAATCAGAAGTTTCAGGAAAAATAGTGAAGGTTTTGGTTGACAACTCGTCACCTGTTGATTATGATCAACCTTTATTTTTAGTAGATCCGTCATAAGTCTTAAAACAGTCACCTTATGTTTAAGAAAATTCTAGTAGCGAATCGTGGTGAAATCGCCATGAGAGTTATACGTACATGCAAGGAAATGGGAATTAAAACAGTAGCTGTTTATTCCACTGCAGATAAAGATAGTTTACCTGTGCGTTTCGCTGATGAGGCAGTGTGTATAGGTCCTCCAGTAAGTAAACAATCCTATTTATCAATCCCAAATATTATGGCTGCGGCGGAAATAACAAATGCTGACGCCATACATCCAGGTTATGGATTTCTATCTGAGAACGAAGAATTTTCTCGTGTTTGTCAAAAGCACGGAATTAAATTTATTGGCGCCTTACCGGAGCAAATTGCCGGAATGGGAGACAAGGCGACTGCCAAAGCCACTATGATTGCCGCGGGGGTTCCATGTATTCCTGGTTCTAAAGGTTTGTTGAAAGACTTGAACGACGCTAAAATAACAGCGAAAGAAATTAAATATCCCGTTATTCTAAAGGCCACTGCAGGAGGTGGAGGAAAAGGGATGCGTATTGTCTGGAAAGAAGAAGATATTGAAGCTGCTTGGGATTCTGCACGTCAAGAGGCAGGTGCCGCTTTTGGAAACGACGGGATTTACATGGAAAAGTTCATCGAAGAACCACGTCACATTGAAATTCAAATTGCTGGAGATCAATATGGAAATGCTTGTCACTTATCCGAAAGAGACTGTTCAATTCAACGTCGCCATCAGAAATTGGTTGAGGAAACTCCTTCTCCATTCATGACGGATGAATTGCGTGAGAAAATGGGCGAGGCAGCTATTAAAGCAGCAAAGGCAGTGAAATATGAAGGGGTAGGAACCGTGGAATTTTTAGTTGACAAGAACCGTGATTTCTACTTTATGGAGATGAACACGAGAATTCAAGTAGAGCATACGATTACGGAAGAAGTCATTGATTTTGATTTAATTAAAGAACAAATATTAATTGCGGCTGGCAAACCAATTTCAGGTAAAAACTATTATCCGCACATGCATGCTATCCAGTGTCGAATCAATGCTGAAGATCCATATGCAGATTTTAGACCTTCTCCTGGAAGAATTACGGATTACCATTGTCCAGGTGGGCATGGAGTTCGTATCGATTCACACGTATACTCTGGATATTCGATTCCACCGAATTATGACTCGATGATTTCCAAACTCATCGTTGTAGCACAAACGCGTGAAGAGGCAATACTGAAGATGAAAAGAGCATTGGATGAATATATCATCGAAGGAGTTAAAACAACCATCCCTTTTCATCAGAAATTAATGGCAAACGAAGATTTTAATAAAGGAAACTTTACTACCAAATTCATGGAAACATTTGAATTTTAGAATTCTTAATAAATTCTGATTAAGCTAGGCTCAATATTAGCTTTTTTAACATTCAATTTTAAAGGTCAAATATCAGATTAAACAAGAATTTCATTACAATTATTTTTAGAGTATCGTACAAAATTTAAGTTATAGTCTCCAATTTGAAAAAATAAGGTGTAAGTACATCATAGATTATATCTTATCACAAAAGATTACATCAATCGGTTTACTTAATAAGTAATCTCCGCTGATTTTCCGATAATTGAGAAATTGAATCGAATACTTGTATGGTGTTTGATATATTATTATTAAAATAATACCGTATTGAAAAACCCGACATTAAGTTTTGTCATTAAAAAAAAAACTATTAATCAAAAAAACTTAACAAAAATTTTTTTTCATTCATTTCGTGTATTTTATCAACGAACTAGATATTTTAAATCTTTATCTATATTTTAGTCAATATATTGGCAGCCTAAGATAAATAATCACGTTTTTTAGTTTATGAATTACTTTTTACGAATTTTAGTTGTTTTATTTTTTCTTTTAACGAATAAAACATATTCCCAAATAACTGATGTTCAAATATCAGAAAAATCAAGTTTTGTTGTTTATTCAAACGAAAACATAACTGCAACTCAGCTGAATTTATACAAATCGGCGGTCAATGATTTTTCCAATCTTGATGAACTTCGCTTTTTAGATGAACGAAGAATAATTTTATTTGAAAAGGATGGCGTTTCCGTAGAATTATTGTCCGCGAATGAATTATCAAATAAATACGGGAAAGAAATTCCAGAAAATACAATTCTGCCAGGTTCAAAATATTTACCTGTGCGATTTCAGCTGATTAATTGGGAAAATGGTTATGCTGTTCATCCTATTTTTGATAAATTCAACGAATTAACCTACTGAGTTTATGCAACATATTTTACTCTTTTTATTACTGACTTCTTTTACTTCATTCTTAGGTTACGGTCAAATCTATTCGTTAACGGGAAATCTTGGAACTATCAACACATGTACTGGTACATTTTACGATAGTGGTTGATCGGCTGGGAGCTATACCAATGGACAGAATAGAACTGTTACGTTTTGTTCTGGAAATGGTCAGCCAATCTATTTAAATTTTTCTCAATTTACAACGGAGGCTGGATTTGATGTAATGACAATTTATAATGGGCCATCGACAGCTTCTCCTGTTCTTGGCACCTACAGTGGCACAAATTCACCCGGTATAATTGTTGCCCCATCAGGTTGCATTACAATTCGATTTACATCTGATGGCTCTGTCGTAGCTGCCGGCTGGACGGCAACAATTGCTTGTGGTACTCCTCCCCCAAGTCCTAACATGTCTAATGCTTCTATCACTGCTTGTTCCGGAAATTTTTATGATAGTGGTGGTGCAGGAGGTAATTATGGAAATAGCCAAACCTTTGTTTATACTATTTGCCCATCAACTCCAGGAGCGAAGGTTCAAGTGAATTTCACTGCGTTCTCACTTGAGGCTAACTTTGATTTTCTTCAGATATTTAATGGTCCGAATACAGCCTCTCCGAGTTTAGGAACTTACACTGGTGCTACTAGCCCAGGAATTGTAACAGCAACAGCGGCAAACGCAAGCGGTTGTTTAACTTTTAGCTTTACTTCTGACGGAAGTGTCACTCTTGCAGGTTGGATAGCCTCCATTGCTTGTATTACCCCATGTCAAACAATTACCTCGAATTTCGTATCCTCTAACCCCGCCCCACAGGCAGATGGGATTATTCGAATTTGTCAAGGACAGAGTGTTACTTTCAACGGTAGTGGAACATTCTCAACTAGTGGAACAGGGGCGACTTATCAATGGAATCTTGGTAATGGCGTAACGGCAAATGGGACCTCCGCAACAACTACCTACAGCGCAGCAGGAACCTATACTGTCAACTTAAATATTACTGATCCATCTGGTTGTACTAATACGAATTTAATAAACAGAAAAGTCCAAGTTTCTAAGACACCCACAATAACAACCTCGGCCACTCCAACAACGATTTGTCAAGGACAATCTGCAAACCTAAATGCAGCTGTAACAATGACTCCATTTATTCAAAACTGTACCCCCCCAGTTAGTGGAACGACTTTCTTACCGGATGGAACAGGTGCTTCATACAACACAGCTATTACGGTTAATTGTTACAATAACAATCAAACGGTAACCTCCGCAAATGACATCCAAAACGTATGTTTGAACATGGAACATTCGTATGTTGGAGATTTAACCATACAACTAATTTGTCCAAACGGCCAATCTACCATTCTCAAAGCATACCCAGGTGGAGGGGGAACTTACCTAGGCTGCCCTTTGGATGACCCCGCAGTAGGTCCTGGAACTGGAAGATTATATTGCTTCACTCCAACTGCGACAACGCTTTTAATTAATGGTCCCACATCAACGTGTGGAACACCAGCTAATTTATCAATTGATGCTGGTAGTTACATGCCTTCTCAGCCATTTTCAAACTTAATTGGTTGCCCCCTGAACGGTGCATGGACCATTCAAGTGACGGATAACTTGGGTGCTGACAACGGATACATTTTCAACTGGGATGTTAATTTTAATTCTACAATTCCAACAAATTCAGCCAGTTCTTTTACGCCTACAATTGTCTCTCAAGGATGGCAGTCGAATAGTACGCTTACTAGTACTGGGACAACTACTGCAACTGTAACCCCCAACGGTTCTTTGTTATGAAACTGCTACGTGGAATGATACAACGTGTGTATGGGATGTGACAGGAACTCAACCGCAAGCACCAACGGTTCTTTGTTATGAAACTGCTACGTGGAATCCTACAACGTGTGTATGGGATGTGACAGGAACCGCTCCTTCGGTTTCTATTTTCTCTACACTTGGTACAATTAATATGTCAGGTTCTTCTGATTTAACAGCAACAGGAACTCCTGCTGGTGGTACTTATACTTGGAGTCCTACGGCATCTTTAAATCCTGCTACAGGGCCAAACGTAACTGCCACTCCGTCTTCAACAACAACCTATACCGTTACTTATGACATAGGTAACAACTGTACGGCAACTGCTACAACAACCATAATTGTCAATGCCGTTACTCTTTCTGTAAATAGTGCAACCATTTGTAGTGGATCATCAGCTACACTTACGGCGACACCGAGTGTTGCAGGAGGAACGTATTTATGGTCACCGGGAGGACAGATTACCCAGAGCATCACGGTATCACCATTAACGAATACGGTTTACACGTGTGTGTATACGTTGAATGGAGTTTCTACGAGCCCAACAGTAGGAACCGTAACGGTTAATCAGACGCCAACAGTGAGTTTGAATTCTCCGACGATATGTTCAGGACAGTCGGCTACCTTGAACGCTTCTGTAGCCCCTCCGGGGGGTACTTACTTATGGCAGCCTGGCGGCCAGGTTACTCCGAGTATCACGGTTAGCCCGAGTGCGACGAGCAATTACAGTTTGACTTATACGTTGAATGGTTGTTCAACCACTGCAAATAGCACGGTTACAGTTAATCCAACTCCGACGGTTAGTGTGAATAGTTCTACGGTATGTTCAGGTCAAAGTGCGACTTTTTTAGCAACTGTGACACCAGCGGGCGGTACGTTGTTATGGGGTAATTCACAGAGCACATCTAGTATAACGGTAAGTCCAACGACAACGACTAATTACAATGTGTTGTATACATTGAATGGGTGTAATGCGACGGGAAGTGGAACCGTAACGGTAAATGCAGTGTCAACGGTAAGTGTTAGTAGCGCAACAGTTTGTTCAGGACAAAGCGCAACATTAACAGCAACACCAAGTGCTGTGGGAGGAACATATGCTTGGACAAATAATCCTTCCACAACAAATACGATCAGTGTTTCACCAACTTCTACAACAACATATTCTGTAACGTACACACTCAATGGTTGTACAAGTCCAAGTGCATCAGGAACGGTTACTGTTAATCAACTACCAACCGTGAGTGTTAATAATGCCGCTATCTGTACAGGAGAGATCGCAACGCTAACAGCTTCACCTTCAACAGCTGGCGGAACATACGTATGGTCACCAACTGGTGAAACTACCACGGCCATAATTGTTACGCCTACAGCAACAAGTTCTTATTCTGTAACGTACACACTCAATGGTTGTACAAGTCAAAGTGCTACAGGAACAGTAACGGTTAATCCTATACCGACAGTTAGCTTCAGTAGCGATCAATTAACAGGTTGTGCTCCGTTAACCGTTAATTTTGCGAGTACAGGAGGAAACCCAAGTAACTGCAGTTGGAGTTTGGGTAATGGGCAGACGATAAGTGGCTGCACAACTGCGTATACGTTCACACAGGGAGGTTGTTATGACATTACGTTAACAACCACTGAAAATGGATGTACAAATACGGCAACGTTTCAAGATTACATTTGTGTGGAGAATCCGCCGGTAGCATCTTTCACGACGAATCCGACGATTTTCACAGAACCGAGTCAAGTGGTGACGTTTAGTAACAACACCGTAGGCGCGAGCACGTATATTTGGGAATTTGGAGAAGGACAAAGTTCAACGGAGGAGAATCCTGTTCATACATATACGAGTACATCCAATGGTACGGTGATAACTTTAACAGCGATATCTGCATTAGGATGTGAGGACACATATCAGGTGAGCATACAGTTCGAGGATGGCGAGATCATCTACATACCCAATACATTTACACCTGACGGGGATAATTTTAACCAAATATTCTTACCGGTATTTACATCAGGATTTGACCCGTATAACTTTGAGATGTTGATCTTCGATCGCTGGGGAGAAATCATCTTCGAGACGCATGATGCCAAGGTAGGATGGGATGGATCTTATGGAATTAACGGTAAAGATGTTCAGAAAGGGGTCTATACATATAAGATAATCTACAAAAACCCACGAAACGATAAGCGTAAAATCATTGTGGGGCATGTGACGCTGCTTAAATAGGACTGTTAAAAAAAGTTAACTTGTAGCAGTAGGGAACTCTCTTTTTTCTAGATTCGTTCTGAATGAAACGTATTAGACTTAATACACTTACTATACTGCTGATTTTGTCTGTGGTGAGTTTGATGATTATTCAAACTTTTCAGATGATTCAATTGTATGATAGAAAGGATAGTCAATTCAATCAAAATGCAAATGACTGTATAAAGAGAGTTGCGTTTCATCATGAAAAAGCGGAGGATTTACGTCGCTACATGCAAATCGTAAACAGAGATTTTTGTGGTCAATACCGCGAAATACTTAAAGAGGAATTCAAGGAAATTTTGTCTGCTCAAGAAACGATTTCAATAAGAGATACCATAGTTATTGTAAATGGTGTAAAGGAAAAATATCTCATATTGAAAGGCGATGCGTACGATTCGCTTTCCGGAATTTCTGCACAACAAAGGGTATTAATAAGAGACATACGGGAAATAAAAGACTTGATGGGTAACAGGGAGGATACTTCCAAAATTGCGATTGAATTGAACCAGAAGGTTCTTCAGCAAATTTTTACCAAGGCTAAGTTTATAAACGATATGATGATTCAGGCTTTTCGAGACAATATTTATGAGAATCCATCAATGCGTATCGAGCCTTACTATCTGGATTCGATAATTAGATTTGAATTGGAAAAGGAGGATTTGCCCAAAGAGTATGAGTTTATGGTTTGTGACCAAAGTAAGAAGCCAATTCATTTTAATTCATCGGTTCAACGATACAATACAAGTTTAGACAGTTCTAATTGCATACAAGTCAATTTATTTCCAAGTAATTCA
>Ga0194124_10003341_pt1 | contig 16946 bp, 21 predicted proteins | sample TA2KigCas0mmetaG_FD_148605 | JGI IMG/M metagenome (GOLD analysis project Ga0194124, IMG submission 148605) | Freshwater microbial communities from Lake Tanganyika, Tanzania - TA2015031 Kigoma Deep Cast 0m | ecosystem: Environmental > Aquatic > Freshwater > Lake | place: Tanzania: Lake...
GGGCGCCCCTGGCTCTCCTTGCGCTCTCGGTCACCGGCATCGCCGGGCCAACCGGGGCAACGCCCACAAAGCCGGTGGGCACTGTGGTGCACGGGTTTGCCTGGCGCGCGGCGATCGGTGATCCGGGAGGGGCCCCGGCCGCAGAATTGCCGCCTGAAGACAGCAGCGGCGACACCATCCGGCATCGGGCGATGGTCTGCCACTACCCGGGCGACCGCCACCAGATACGTCTTGCCGCCACGATCTTTGCGCTCACCCAGGCCTTGCTGCTCGTGAACGGATTGCATCCCCCCGGATAGGCCTCGCAGCGGCTGCGATGCGCGGCCGGATCAGGTGCGCAGGGCCCGGCAAGTCAACCTGGGTCGCGTCCGGGCCTTCCGGGGGCCAGGCCCTTTGGCGCCAGGTCCTCTGGCGCCAGGTATTTTGGCGCCAGGTCTGTTGGCGCCGGGTCTGTTGTTTCATCCCCCATTCATCCGGAAGACTGATTGTTCATACAGTATTCCTGTAGAATCATCCCTGGCGCTTCACCCCGTCCACAACCACTGAAGGAACACTCATGGAAGACAGCAAGCAGAAGGCTGAACGTGCCAAGGCCTTGTCGGCCGCTCTCACCCAGATCGAAAAGCAGTTCGGCAAAGGCTCGGTCATGCGCATGACCGACAAGGACATTGAAAACGATCTCGAAGTCGTCTCCACCGGATCGCTTGGGCTCGACCTTGCGCTCGGCGTGGGCGGACTGCCCCGCGGCCGGGTGGTGGAGATCTACGGTCCGGAGTCTTCGGGAAAGACCACGCTCACGCTCCAGGTGATCGCCGAGATGCAAAAGATCGGCGGCACCTGCGCCTTTATCGATGCCGAACATGCGCTTGATGCGCAATATGCCCAAAAGCTCGGGGTCAACCTGTCCGAGTTGCTCATTTCGCAGCCCGACACCGGCGAGCAGGCCCTCGAGATTGCCGACGCGCTGGTGCGATCAGGTTCGGTCGACCTGATCGTGATCGATTCGGTTGCTGCGCTCACGCCAAAAGCCGAAATCGAAGGCGAAATGGGCGACTCGCTCCCCGGCCTTCAGGCGCGCCTGATGAGCCAGGCGCTGCGCAAACTCACCGGCACGATCAAGCGCACCAACACGCTGGTCATCTTCATTAATCAGATCCGGATGAAGATCGGCGTGATGTTCGGCAACCCCGAAACCACCACCGGCGGCAATGCGCTCAAGTTCTACGCCTCGGTACGGCTCGATATCCGCCGTACCGGTTCGATCAAGAAGGGCGACGAGGTGATCGGCAGCGAAACCAAAGTGAAGGTGGTGAAAAACAAGGTTGCCCCGCCGTTCCGGCAGGCCGACTTCGACATCCTCTACGGCGAGGGAATCTCGCGCGAGGGTGAGATTCTCGACCTTGCCTCGGAGGCCAGCATCATCGACAAGAGCGGTGCGTGGTACGCCTACTCGGGCGACCGGATCGGTCAGGGCAAGGACAACGCCCGCGAGTTCCTCAAGGAACACCCGGTCATGGCCCTGGAAATCGAAAACCGGGTGCGCGCGCACTTCGGTGTCGCTGGCCGCGGCGGCCCCGGTGCCCCCGGTGCGTCCGGCGCGCCTGGTGCACCAACTGCCTGAATCCGGGCTGTTAGGGCTCCCTGTTTTCCCGCCCGCCGCGCAGGGATCTGCCGGCGGGCCGCGCACGACAACTGCCGGCAGGTGATGCATGAACCTTGGCAAGAACTTCCCCTCCTCGCAAGCCGCAGACCCGGGCGAGCCGTCTGCCCGGCTCAACAACCAGCTTCTCGAGCGCGCACTTCGCTTGCTTGCACGGCGCGAACATTCCCGCTTCGAACTGTCGCGCAAGCTCGCCCGGCATGCGCGATCCCGCGATGAACTCAACGCAGTGCTTGCAGAACTTGAGTCCCGGCACTACCTGTCGGAGGAGCGCTTTGCTGAAAGCCTCGTTCGCAAACACGCCGAAAAGTATGGCGATGCGTTCATTCGCCATAGCCTCAGGCAGCACCAGCTCCCCGAAGCACTGATCGCAGACGCTTCGGCCAGCCTCAAGCAAACCGAAGAGGCACGTGCGAGGGCGCTCTGGGAGCGACGTTTCTCAGGTGTGTCCACCGATCCCGGGGAGCGCCTGCGCCAGATGCGATTCCTGGCCGATCGCGGGTTTCCGCACGACCTTATCCGGCGCATCGTGCGCGACGACTGAGGATCCCGCAGGCGCGACCGGCGATGGGCAGCGCCCTAGAAACCGCCGCCCAGACAACGCCGCCCAGACAGCGCCGCCCCGGACCAGCCAAAGCCGGATATCTCGCGCCCCTCGCTGCGTGGTACCATCCGCCCACTTTATTCCGTGACGCAAGCAGGGACAATCGCATGAAAATCCACGAGTATCAGGGCAAGGCGTTGCTTCGTCTCTTCCATGTACCCGTTCCTGAGGGCAAACCGGCCTTCAGCGTGGATGAGGCGGTAGCGGTTGCCGAGGAGCTCGGGGGCCCGGTCTGGGTGGTCAAGGCCCAGATCCATGCCGGCGGGCGTGGCAAGGGCGGCGGGGTGAAACTTGCGCGCTCGCTGGGCGAAGTGCGAAGCCATGCCGAACAGATCCTTGGAATGCAACTCGTCACGCACCAGACAGGCACTGCTGGTCAGAAAGTGCGTCGCTTGCTGATCGAGGAGGGCGCCAACATCCGCAAGGAATACTACGTTGGCATTGTCACCGACCGGGTGTCGCAGAAGATCTGCGTGATGGCCTCCTCCGAGGGGGGGATGGATATCGAGAAAGTGGCCCACGACACCCCGGAAAGAATCCTGAAGTCCTACGTGGAGCCGTCCGAGGGGCTGGCCGAGGAGCAGGCTGTTGCCCTGGCACGGGGTATCGGCATTCCCGAGGACTCGGTTGGGCAGGCGGTGGATGTGCTGCGCAAACTCTACCAGGCCTATTTCGAGACCGACGCTTCGCTTGCGGAGATCAACCCCTTGATTCTCACCGCTTCGGGCGATGTGCGCGCGCTAGATGCGAAGTTCAATTTCGACAGCAACGCGCTCTACCGCCATCCCGAAATCGTTGCCTTCCGCGACCTCGACGAAGAGGATCCGGCCGAGATCCGCGCGAGCGAGTTCGATCTCGCCTATATCCAGCTCGACGGCAACATCGGCTGTCTGGTCAACGGGGCAGGACTTGCCATGGCCACGATGGACACCATCAAGCTCTTTGGTGGCGAACCGGCCAACTTCCTCGACGTGGGAGGCGGCGCCACCACCGAGAAGGTCACCGAAGCCTTCAAGATCATGCTCGACAACCCCAAGCTCAAGGCGATTCTCGTGAACATCTTCGGCGGGATCATGCGCTGCGATGTGATCGCGGAAGGTGTGGTTGCAGCGTGCCGTGCGGTGAGTCTTTCGGTGCCCCTGGTGGTGCGGATGAAGGGCACCAATGAGGACCTCGGCAAACAGATCCTCAAGGACTCCGGGCTGCCCATCATCGCTGCAGACAGCATGGCCGAGGCCGCCGAGAAGGTCGTGGCTGCCGCGCTGGCCCACGGTGCGTCCTGACCCGCCCACCCGTTTTCAACCGAGGCCGATTCAATGAGCATCCTCATCAACCGCACCACGCGGGTCATCACCCAGGGCATCACCGGGAAGACTGGTCAGTTTCACACGCGGATGTGTCGCGATTACGCCGATGGCAAGCAGTGCTTCGTGGCCGGGGTCAACCCGAAGAAGGCGGGCGAGGATTTCGAGGGAATTCCGATTTTCGCAAGCGTGAAGGCCGCCAGGGAGGCGACCGGTGCGACCGTATCGGTGATTTACGTGCCTCCTGCGGGCGCGGCAGCCGCGATCTGGGAGGCGGTTGAGGCTGATCTCGATCTCGCAGTGTGCATCACCGAGGGCATCCCGGTGCGCGACATGCTCGAGGTGCGCAACCGCATGAAACGCGCGAACTGCCGCACCTTGCTCCTTGGTCCGAATTGTCCCGGTCTGATCACCCCCGAAGAGATCAAGATCGGGATCATGCCAGGCCATATCCACCGCAAGGGAAGGATCGGCGTGGTGTCGCGCTCGGGCACCCTCACCTACGAGGCGGTGGGGCAGGTTAGCGATCTCGGGCTGGGACAGTCGTCGGCGGTGGGGATTGGCGGAGACCCGATCAACGGACTCAAGCATCTCGATGTGCTCAAACTCTTCAACGACGATCCCGAGACCGATGCCGTGATCATGATCGGCGAGATCGGCGGGCCCGACGAAGTCAACGCGGCGCGCTGGGCGAAAGACCACATGAAAAAACCGATCGTAGGCTTCATCGCAGGCGTCACCGCGCCTGCCGGAAAGCGGATGGGACACGCCGGGGCGCTGATTTCCGGAGGCGACGATACCGCGCAGGCCAAGCTCGATATCCTCGAGGCCTGCGGAATCCGCACCACCAAAAACCCCTCGGAGATGGCCAAGCTGCTGCGCAAGGTGATGTGAGTCGCTGCGCCCGCTGGCTGGACGATTCAGGGCGGTTCGAACCGGCGGCTGGGAGAAGTGCGGATCCACCCGCTACAGTTCGGATCCATCCGCTACAGTGCGGATCGATGAAACCCGATTCGGTTGAGGCAGGAAAGCAATGATTTCTGGAACGAAGGATCGACGATGGGCGAGTTGAGGGAGCGGGTTCGCAGGGGGCTCGACATATCGCGCGGCTCGGAGGTGCGCGAGGGAATGTCGTTGCTTGCCTACCTGAGCCTTCTGGGGTTTTCCGGCGTGGCGGCGGCCCTTCTCGCGCGCTGGCTGCTCCAGGCTTGATCGTCTTCTCAGGCTGCGCCAGTGAGCACCCCCGTGAACCGAGTCTGGATGTGTCTGATCTGCGGGTGGCTCTACAACGAGGCCGAGGGTCTTCCCGAGGAAGGTATCGCGCCGGGCACCCGCTGGGAGGATGTTCCAGTGAACTGGACCTGCCCCGAATGCGGGGCGCGCAAGGAAGACTTTGAAATGATCGAGGTGTGACGGGCTAGCGAGGTCGGGTGCTTCCCGGCGCGTGCGTCCTGCGAGCCCTGCAGAAGGAGCGCTAGCGCCAGCAGTGCCAGCGCGAACGGTTGGGCGCACCTTGCGGGGCGGCGATCTTGCGGAGTCATCTCGGTTTCCTGGCTGACTGGACGGCTGCTTCGCCGGGAGCCTTCACGACCTGGTAGCGCAGAAGGGTGCGCTTGCGCGCTGCTTCGTGGTCGACGATCGGCAACGGGTAAGGGTTGGTGCACGGCAAGGGGCTGTCCACCCCCTGTTGGGGAAAGAGGGTGGTTTGCTGCAGCCCGGTCCTCAGGAGCGCGGGCTGCCGGAGTGCGGTCTGAACGGAAGCGGTCTGCCCGGGCGCCGATTGCTGCAGCGTGGACTGCTCCTGCGCCGAAATCCGCTGCGCGGACTGCTGCTGCGCCGATTGCTTCCAGGGGGCGTGGATATCCCGGTCGCTGAGGGCAGCCAGTTCGGGAACGTAGCGACGGATGAAAACGCCCTGCGCATCGAACTTCTCGCTCTGGCTCACGGGATTGAAGATGCGGAAGTAGGGTTGGGCGTCGCATCCGCTGGATGCAGCCCACTGCCAGCCGCCATTGTTGGCCGAGAGGTCGAAGTCGATCAGTTTGCGCGCAAACCAGGCCTCACCCCGCCGCCAGTCGATGCCGAGGTCCTTGCAAAGAAACGATGCGGTTACCATCCTCAGGCGGTTATGCATATAGCCGCTGTGGAGTAACTGGCGCATCGCCGCATCCACAAGCGGGTAGCCAGTGCAACCCGCACACCACGCCGCGAAGTGGCGATCAGCCTGCTCGCCGGTCTCCCATCGGATCCGGTCGTACTCAGGCCTGAAGGCGCTGCTCGCCGCGTGGGGGTAATGGTGCAGGATCTGCATGTAGAAGTCGCGCCAGACGAGTTCGTTGAGCCAGACCGAGGCGCCGCTTCCCGACGCACGGCTTCCAAGAGCGAGCCTCAATGCGGCCCGGATCGACAGGGTGCCGAAACGCAGATGCACCGACAGGTACGAGGGACCTTTCCGCGCCGGGTAGTCGCGCGCTGTGTCGTAGGCTGTGATACGTTGCGCGAAGTCCTCGAGGAGCGCTGCTGCGCCAGGATGCCCCGCGCGAACCCCGAGGCTATCGAGGTCGGTGCCCTGGAAGCCGATCTCTTCGAGGCTTGGCGGCGCCCCGAGCCAGAGGCGCGATCCCTGCTGGGCAAGGAATTTCCTGATCCGCTCCAGTGCCGCTGCCGGCGGTGAGCGCAGTTTCTCCAGGTTGACCCCGTGCTCGGCTGCAGCCTCCGGATGAAGCTCAAGCCTCTTCATCCAGGCGTTACGGTAAGGTGTGAAGACGGTGTAGGGCCTGCCCGTCTGCGTGAGTACCTCGGCGCGTTCGAAGACCGACTGGTCCTTGAAATCGATGCAGCCAATGCCTGCTGCATGAAGCGCCTTGCGGATTGCCGCGTCGCGCTCGAGAGCCTGCGGCTCATCGTCGTGGTTGAACATCACCACGTTTGCCTCCAGCGCGAAGGCGACGGCCGGCACAACCTCCCGGGCGTTGCCATGGGCGCAAAGGAGGGAGGCCGCTCCGGACAGTTCCTGCTGGATCGACTGCAGACACCGCCAGATGAAATCCACCCTTCGATCGGCGCGGTCTTGCAGCGGATCGAGGATTGCCCGGTCAAAGACAAAGAGCAGGTGCACTTCCTCGGCGCGCGCGCATGCGTGCGCCAGCGCTGCGTGGTCGCTCAGGCGAAGATCCCTGCGAAGCACCACCAGTGCCCGCGGATACCTGGCGGATGGGGACATGGATGTCAGGCTTGCTTTTCGGGATGGGAGGGCAGGTCCAGGGGCATCGGGGTTGGCATGAGGAGGTCAGGCCACTTCCCGAATCGTGTGGATAGTACTCTCGGATGACCTGGATAAGGCGGGATTGGACGAAGCCGCTGACCCGCCGCCGCATCCCAGGGGGGTTGAGAACCCTGGGCCTGTCGCTGCATCCATGCCGGCCTTCGTGCGGGATTCGGAATACGGCTCGTCAAGGCAGGCCAGGGCGATGTCCGCACTGCTGGCATACTTTGGAAAGAGGCGAGTCGGACTTCTGGAAGGCGTGCAATGAATCTTGGATTGCAGGGGCGGTGGGCGCTCGTTTGCGCCTCGAGCAAAGGGCTTGGCCTTGGCTGTGCCGAGTCGTTGGCGGCGGAAGGTGTGCATCTGGTAATGAACGCGCGCGGCGAGGAACTCCTCAGGCAACAGGCAACGCGGCTTGCCTCGCTCTATGGCGTGACCGTCCATGCGGTGCCGGGCGATATCACTTCCGCAGACGTCCAGGCCGAGTGCCTCAAGGCGGCACTTCAAATCGACATCCTGATCACCAATGCAGGCGGCCCCCCGCCAGGAGACTTCCGCAAGTTCACCCGCGTTGACTGGATCCGGGCGGTGGAGGCCAACATGCTCACTCCGATCGAACTCATCAAGGGCTCCATCGACGGCATGATCGAACGCGGTTTCGGTCGCATCGTAAACATCACCTCCTCGTCGGTGAAGGCGCCAATCGATGTGCTTGCTCTCTCCAATGGCGCGCGCAGCGGCCTCACCGGCTTCATTGCCGGCCTCGCACGCAAGACCGCCGCCCGTAATGTCACCCTCAATAACCTGCTCCCGGGGGCCTTCGATACCGATCGTCTGCGAAGCACCATTCGCGCAGCGGCAATCCAGCAGGGCATCAGCGAAGACGAATCGGCTGCACAACGGCTGAAGGCGGTGCCGGCCGGTCGCTTCGGCAATGCTTTCGAGTTTGGGCAGGCCTGCGCCTATCTCTGCAGTGCGCAGGCTGGCTACATCACCGGCCAGAATTTCCTGATCGACGGCGGCGCCTACCCGGGGACTTTCTAGGCTTCCACAACCTTTCCCAGACGCGTTTGAGCACGGGAACGCTTAGGATCCTTCAGACCATCAGACCCGCCAGACGTTTCAGACTTTTCAGCAAGAGGACATCGACGATGAGCAGCGAAATTCGGCGGACCAGAGCGGTCCGGTTTGCGTCAACCGGTGCACCGGAAGTGATGGTGCTCGAGGATGTGGATCTTCCGGCGCCGGGGCCCGGGGAGGTGCAGATCCGCCACGAGGCCGTGGGCCTCAACTACATCGACGTGTACTTCCGCTCGGGTCTTTATCCGCAGCCGCTGCCCGCAGGCGTGGGCCTGGAGGGTGCAGGGGTGGTAACCGAAGTGGGTGAGGGCGCGTCCTTCGAGGTTGGCGATCGGGTCGCTTACTGCGACCGGCCGCCCGGATCGTATGCGCAGGCGCGCAACATGCCGGCCAGGGCGGTTGTGAGAGTGCCCGACGCAATCGGCCTTGACACGGCCGCTGCCATGATGCTCAAAGGCATGACGGTGGAGTATCTGTTGCACCGTACCTACCCGGCCAGACCCGGGCAGACGATTCTTTTTCACGCGGCCGCTGGAGGGGTGGGTCTGATTGCGATGCAGTGGGCCAAGGCCCTGGGACTCACCGTGATCGGCACCGTGGGCTCGGACGAAAAGGCCGAACTCGCGCGCCAACACGGTTGTGATCATCCGATCGTCTACACACGGGAGAACTTCCAGCAGAGGGTGATGGACATCACCTCGGGCAAGGGCGTCCCGGTTGTCTACGACTCGATCGGCAAGGACACCTTCCAGGATTCGATCGACTGCCTCGAGCCTTTTGGCATGTTCGTAAGCTTTGGCAATGCCTCGGGCCCGGTGCCGCCGGTACCGCTCACGGCGCTCAAGGGCAGTCTCTTCCTGTGCCGCCCTTCGTTGATGGCCTACACCGCGCATCGGCCCACGCTCGAGGCGATGTCGGCCAGGCTCTTCGAGGTGGTGGGTTCGGGAAAGGTCAGCATCAAGATCGATCAGCGCTATGCGCTCGACAACGTGGTGCAGGCGCACCGTGATCTCGAGGCGCGCAAGACCACAGGGTCAACCATCCTGATCCCCTGAGCGGCGCAGGCCTCAACGCGGGGCTCGCCGTCAACGGGGAGCGTCAGTACGCGGGCGTGGCCCGCCTCTACGGTGATCGGGCTCTGGAGCGCCTGCAACGGGCGCATGTTGTGGTTGCAGGCCTCGGAGGGGTGGGTTCGTGGGTCGCCGAGGCGCTTGCGCGTTCGGGCGTGGGCAAGCTCAGCCTGATCGATATGGACCAGGTTGCGCTCTCGAACCTCAACCGCCAGGCGCATGCACTGCACTCCACGCTCGGGATGTCCAAGATCGAGGCCATGGCGCAGCGGTTGCGCGATATCAGCCCCGGCGTCGAACTCGATCTGCACGACACCTTTCTCACTCCGGGCAACCTCGATCAGTGCGTCCCGCAGGACTGCGACGGAGTTGCCGACGCGATCGACCAGCCGAGGGTGAAGGCTGCGCTGATCGCGCACCTGCGGCGCAAGCCGATCCACCTCGTGGTGTGTGGCGCTGCGGGTGGGCGCACCGATCCACTTGCATTGCGCTACGCGGATCTCGCCTCAACAACCCAGGACCCTCTTCTCGCCCGGGTCCGCAACCAGCTGCGGCGGCACCATGGATTTCCGCGCGAAGCGGGCAGGTCCTTCGGGGTGGGGGCTGTGTACTCGGTCGAGACGCGGCGCGGTCAGTTGCCGGCCATTGCCGCAGGCCGGGCCTCGGATTTCCCGCCGGACGCCGGGGGTGGTTCGCACCCAGCGCAGGCGCGCTTCGAGGACCCCATTCCCGGGGCTGCGCTTTCCTGCTCCGGCTATGGATCTTCGGTGATGCTCACCGCAAGCATCGGTATGCACTGCGCTGTAAGGATAGTCCACAAGCTGCTGACTATCTGAGTACCAACGCGCTGTTTAGTTGCGCTGCGGTATCCGCGTAGTTTCCTGGCTCTCCAGTATCCGCTCTGCTGCTTTGGGTGCAAAGACCCGAGCACCTCAGGCGGTGCTGTGGCCGCATCCTTTCATCCATCAGGAGTTTGTCATGTCGAATGTTGTTCTGAAAAAAGCTGCCGCTTCCCACCGTGCCTTCTCGGTCTTCGCATCCCGCAGCCGTCAGCTTGGCGCGAGTGCGATCGAATACGGCCTGATCGCCGCCCTGATCGCACTCGTGATCGTGGGAACGATCACCACTCTGGGCGGAGCGCTCAAGCTCAAGCTTGACCAGCTTGGCGTTGGCCTCGGCATCTGAGCTGGATCAGACCATGGCTGAGTACATTCGGTCAGAGCCTGCTGCGGCGCTCCCGCACCACGGGTCGATGTCCCCGGCTGATCCGGGCGCAGCACGGAGTGCTGCGCACGCTGGCGCAAGGCCTCGCCGAAGTCTTCCCATGGCCGCTGCGGGCCTTGCCCTCCTCCTCGGGGGAGGGTTTGGTCTGCAGCACTGGTTTGAGACCCGGCTGCAGCGCGAACGCGAAATCAGTACCACTGCAATCGTGGTTGCCCGACACGCCCTCGACCAGGGGAGCGCGCTCGGGGGCTTCGACTGGCGTAGCGTGAACTGGCCGAGCGAATCGGTGCCCGAAGGCGCGATTCTCGAGGCCTCCGGTCTCGAGGGTCGGGTACTTTCAGCGTCGCTGCAGCCGGGCGAGCCGATCGTGATCGGCAAGCTTGCGCCGGTGGGAGCGATGACAGGGCTTGTGCAGCGTCTGCGGCCCGGTCACCGCGCACTGAGCGTGAAAGTAAACGAGGCATCGGGCGTGAACGGATTCATCCAACCCGGGCACCGGGTGGACGTGATTGCGCACCTGCCCGGCCAAGGGGCTCCGAGCCTCGGTGCGCTCGCGCGCAACGAGGAAGCGGTGTCGTTTACGGTGTTGCAGGATCTGCTCGTGCTTGCGGTTGACCGCGAGGCAAGCGCTGAGCAGGCCAAGCCCCGGCAAACCGCAGTCGTGACCCTCGAACTTGCGCCGCAGGATGCCGAACGCCTCGAACATGCCCGAAATGCCGGCACGGTGAGCCTGATTCTTCGTGCCGACGGCGACCGTGCGCCGTGGAGCAGCCGAGGCGAGACCCGTGCGAGCCTTCGCGAGGGCTTGAATCGTGTGCACGCTGGGGTGGTGCCTCATCCACGGGGTGCTTCGTTGCCCTCCACCACACGCCCGAGCCTCACGCCGACTTCACGTACGGCCGCCGCGTTGGATGCGATTGCTCCGGCGTTTGCTCCGGAGGTTACGGTGGCGGTTCCGACGGTTCCGGCGATTGCGACGGTTGCCCCGGCGGTTGCTCCCACCCTGGTCGGATCCGAGAGGCAGGCAACGCAGTCCAACGCAACAAACGCCCGCCTTGAAAGCGAAGACGCTACGGCTCCGCACAGACCAGGCCCGAGCGACAAGCCGACACAGTCGACCCAGACGATCCAGACAAGGCAGACCGAACAGACCCCGCTGGCTGCGCAGCCTTCCGTGGCGGCGGGAGGGTCGTTGCCGGGTACTCTGCAAGCAGTAATCCCTGCAAAGCAGCTTGCGGTGCGCAAACCGCGCTGCATCGAAGTCTACGACGGCGAGCGCCGGCACCAGGAGTGTTTGCGATGATCGCCGTGCTGATCGCCCTGCTCGGGCTCTGGGCGAGTCTTGCGCTAGCGCTGGTGGACGGGTTCGCTTTGCCCCTTGGTGTGATGAAGGCCGAGCACCAGGCAGCGCAGTGCGTGCATCAGCACTCCTTCGAGTCGAATCAGGCGTGGGCGCGTGACTCGGCGATCGCACAGCAATGCGCTGCCCCGATCCAGCGAGGCGTGGGCCTGAAGCTTCCGGCCGGCTCTGCGGGAAGTCAGGTGGCGCATGCCCAGGCAGTGCCGGCGGCAACGCGCTGTGCGCTCGGGGTGGCTCTTTGCAGAGTGCCGCCGGAGGTGGGTGGTGGCGTCTCGCGGGATGCACTACGGCTGCTTCGCCAGCCTGCCGACCGCTGCGAACTCGAGCGTTTGCGGGGCAGCGAGACCATGCCAACAGCGCCGGTTTCGCCTGCCGGCGAGGTGGGCCTTGCCCCCCTGATCGACTGTGAGCAACCCTCGGCGCCGGTGGCCCTCGAGCAATGGCAGTGCGTGTCGGTGGATCGTGATCGGGTGCTATGGTGGGGCGCGGCTGCGCGGCTTGGCGGACCTTGCCTTGCTTCACGCGATGCCTCCGAGGTGGCCACCCCGGCCATCGGTCGCAGGCTCGAGGTGAGCGCATCGTGAGTTCCTGCCGCTTCTGCGCGCCCCGCAGGGCTCAGCACGGCTTTACCCTTGTGGAACTCGCGCTCGTGCTGGCGGTCATCGTTCCGCTCATGCTGACCGCCTTGTCGAAGGCGCAGTCGATGCTTCGCGAATGGCAAGTCCACGAAACCGCCTCGGCGGCAGTGCGCTACATCGCCGAGGTGGATCCTGCCTCGCTGGTGGATGCGCAGTGGCTCGACCGGGAAGTCAACGGTCGCTGCGCGGTGGTTGCCGCGCAACTCCACAGTCATCCGGCAACCCCGCAGATCCAGGGCTGCGGGCGCATCGGCCCCGAGTGGGTGGAGGTGGCGCTCGTCTTCCCCGCACATACGCTTTTTCCGGCAGTCTCCGCAAAGCTCCAGTGGAGGCTCCATGCGCCCCTGTGAAGCGTGCCGCCAGCGCGGTGCCGTCGTGGTCGAGACCGCGATCGGCCTGGGCCTCGTGGTGCTGGTGTCGATCGGGGGCATTGGGGCGGCGCTGGCATGGATGCAGGCGCAGGAAGAGCAGCGGGTGCTGAGCGCACTGCTACGCAACCCGTCCTCGCAAAACCAGGTGTCTGCCGAAGGCGGTTTGCAGGTTGCCGCCCGCGACGGCCTCTACGTGGGCACTTCGGTTCGCTCGCCGGCCTTTGCGCTCTGGCCGCAGGGCGCCACGCAGGCAGGCGCTCCAACGTCACGGCGAGGCGCTGGGGGCAGCGAAGCGCCTCCGTCGCAGACGACGACTGCGTCGCACCCGCCTGTGCCGTCGCACCCCACAACTTCGACAAGGTAGCTGCAATGCCGGGTGATAACTCCCTCGTTCCGGCCTTGCTGCTCGCGTTGATCGCGATCCTCGGGCTGGCGCTCCTCGGCAATGCAGCGCTGCGCCTCGGAGCGCCGTGGTTTCAGCAACAGCTCGGATTCTGGCGGGAAATGGCACAACTGCGCACGCAGGATCATCCCGATTCCGCGCCGGATACCGGTCGGGTGCACCCGCTCTGGGCTGGTCGCAGGTCTCAGCCCTCGGAAAGGCTCGATCGGGCGTTGGGCTGGAGGAGCGGTGTTTCGCAGCGGCGGATGCGGCAACTCGAAGTGGCCACTCCCGAGCTGTTGTCGTTCCTGGCCCGGGCGCTGCGCGCAGGGCATTCGCTGCACGCGGCCATCCACTGGGCGGGCGAGAGTTTTCCGGGAGCGCTCGGCGAGGAGTTCGCCCGAATCAGCGCGCAAATGCGCTTCGGGGTGGAGATGCATCAGGCACTCGAGGCCTTTGTTGTGCGCTACCCGCTGGGGGAGTTGCGGATGTTTGCTGCGGGCTTGCGCATTGCGGAGGAACTTGGGGGGCCACTGCCAGCGCTTCTCGAGCAGTTGGCAAGGCAGACGCGCTTGCGCCTCAGGCTCCGCGCCCGGGTGAAGGCCCTCTCGGCCGAGGCTCGCTGGTCGGCGTGGTTTCTCGGTGCGCTGCCTTTTGTGCTTGCCCTGATCCTGAGCGTGTGGCGGCCCGAGCACATCGCGGTGCTCTGGAACGCTGAGAATGGCCGCAAGCTCGTGTCGATTGCCCTCGTGCTGATGACGATCGGCATCTTCTGGATGCGGCGTCTGGTGGCGCGGGTGGAGGGCTGAGCGATGACCTGGCAAGGATCCGGATCCCTCGGCCACGCAGCACATCCGTGGTGGCGTGCAGTAGGCGAGCACTCTGCGCAGAGTTTTCGTCTGGCCCTGATCCGCGCGGGCGTGAGGCACCCATCGAGGCTTGCGGGGCTTGCCGGGTTACGCACGCTTGCGATTCTCGCGGGTCTGAGCCTGGTGCTCGGTGCAGGCGTGGGGCTTATGGGGGCTGCGGGTCTCGGGCTCACTGGAGGTGGGGGTCTGGGGCGCGCCGGGGCCACAGCCGTGGGACTCGGTGGCTTGATCCTTGCCGTCTTGCCCGACGTCCTGGCGCGTGCTGCGGCAGCGTCACGGTCGCAGAACCTCGCAACCGATCTGCCGGATGCGATCGACCTGATCACACTTGCGATGGAGTCTGGCCTCGGACTCGAGGCGAGCCTCCATCGCGTTGCGGCGGAGATGGGCCATCGATCGAGGCCGCTCGGTGTGGAGTTTTCTGCGCTGAGCCTTGCACTTCGCTCCGGAGTCTCCAGGGGCGAGGCGCTTGCCGACATGGCATGGCGGTGTAATGCGCGCGAACTCGAAATGCTTGCCGCGCTGGTGGTGCAGGCGGATCGGCTGGGCACGCCGATCATCGACGCCGCACGCGCACTGGCGCAGGGGATGCGCGAGGCACGCGAGTTTCAGGCCGAGGAACGTGCAGGGCAGGTGGCAGTGCAGCTTGTGATTCCGCTTGTGCTCTGCATGCTGCCCGCGCTCTTTGTGGTGTTGCTCGGGCCTGCGCTCCTGCAGGTGGCCGATGCGCTCAAGGACCTTTGAACCCAGCGAGTACCGACATGATGCCTTCAGACTCAACCCTTGTGAACACGCAGGCTGCGCTCTTGTGGTCGGCCGCAATCTGGCTTGCGGTGCCGCTGATGCTGGCGGTGCGTCGCCATCTTCACGAGTCGTTTCGCAGCGCCCGCCACAGGGATGATCGCGCCCTTGATCTGGGTTTCTGGCTGTGGGATGCGCTTGCACTCAGCCCGCTGCTCGGTTTGCTGCTCCTTGGCCTCTTCCAAGTCTGGCCGCACTGGATCGGCGAACCGCCGGGTGAGCGTGAGGGGGCTTGCGCCTTTCTGATCCAGGCTGGGTTTGCGGTGTGGCTCGGCGACGGACTTGCGAGCCTGCGCCATCGCATCGAGCACACCCGCTTTTTCTGGCGCTGGCACGCCTGGCACCACCAGGTCGACGCAACCGACTGGCTCGGCACGCACCGCCATCATCCCTTCTCGCGGATACTCGGCTTTGTGCTCGAGGCACTGGTACTTCTGCTTCTGATGCGGATACTCTTCGGGTATGTGCACTGGCCTGCGATTGTGGGCTCGCTCGCGTTGCGGCGCGCCTGGGCGATCTGGCTGCACAGCGGTTCCACATGGGGCATGCAAGGCAGTATCGGTCGCTTCGTTGTGCTCCCCGCCCAGCATCGGATGCATCACAGCGGCGCACCGATCTACGCTGGGCTCTTCCATCATTGGGATGCCGTCTGGGCAACGCTTGTTCGCCTGCCGGGTACGCTGCGGGGCACTATCCAGCGTGGAAGTGCGCCGCGCGTCGCCTGGGAAACACAGGGCCCCAGGCTCAGCGCAGCAGCGTTTCCCGCTCGGGCAGCTCCACCACAACCAGGCTGCCGTCGGACCTGCGAAGCACCGCGGAGCTTGCGCGTACTTCGTGCAGTCGCAGCGCGGCCGACAGAGGCTCGCCGAGTTCAAACACCCGGGGCTTTTCGCCATTGACGGCTGCGATGATCGTGCTTTGCGGGCCTGCCATCATCACGCCACTGAGCTTCACCTCGCTGGCTTCGAGAGCAGCGGGCGGTGTTGCCGCGGTTGACGAGAGCATTTGCTGCAGCGATTCGGCAGCCTGCAGCGAAGCAGGGCCCGAGGCCGCGAGGGGCTGGGCTAGCGACGAGGGCGGGGCTGCAATGGGTCGCGGCGCGAGCCACTGGCTCAGCCAGTATCCAGCCAGATAGGCCGCAGCGAGCCAGAGGAGCACCGTGAGGGTTCTCGACCATGCAGGTATCCGGGTTGCCTTGAAGGATCTCGTCACGCGTTCCTCGGTAGTCACGAAGGGTTGTTATGATTATTCCACGCTCGAGTGCGTTTCAGTACGGCAAAGAGGGGAGTATGCGTCGACAGCTTGGCCTCACCCTGATCGAGATCATGGTGGTGATCGTGATCATCGGAGTACTCGCGGCCCTGATCGTGCCCCGGGTGATGACGCGCCCCGACGAGGCACGCGCTGTTGCCGCCAAGCAGGACGTTGCCTCGATCATGCAGGCGCTCAAACTCTACAGGCTGGATAACCAGTTCTACCCGAGCGGCGAACAGGGGCTGTCGGCGCTGGTAACCCGGCCGACGGTTGCGCCCGAACCGCTCAACTGGAAGTCCTACCTCGACAAGGTGCCGGTGGACCCCTGGGGCCGTCCCTTCCAGTACCTCAACCCCGGCGTGCGGGGCGAAATCGATGTCTTCAGCCTGGGCGCAGACGGCAAGCCGGGCGGACAGGGCGTGGACGCCGATGTGGGTAACTGGTCGCTCTGAGAGCCGGGTGAACGCCCGGGCAGGTGCAGCGCGTGGCTTCAGCCTGATCGAGGTTCTGGTGGTGCTGGTGGTGCTGGCATCCACCCTTGCGTTTGCCTCCCTGTCGCTTGGCAACCTTCGTGCGCGTGGGCTCGAGTTCGAGGCGCAGCGTCTCAGCGCGCGGCTCGGTGCGGCTGCAGAGGAGGCGCGGCTCGACGGCCGGGCGATCCGCTTCGAGCTCGACGATCGGGGCTACCGCTTCTACCGTTTGCAACTCGGGCGCTGGAACCTGATCCAGGATGACGAATTGCTTCGGCCGCGGTCGTGGGAGCAACTCACGCAGTGGTATCCAGGCGGTGAAGTTCCAGCCAGCCAGAGTTTCGAGCTACTCATCGGTCACGAGCCCATCGCCAATCCTTGGGTGCTGCTGCTGGGCCGGGGCACCCAGAGGATGCGACTTGTGAGCGACGGGGTGCGACCGCTTCGATGGCAGAGCCTGAGCGGATAGTCGAGGCGGGCGATGGCGCAAGGTTGCCGACCTTGATGCGGCGCCGTGCGTTACGGGGATTCTCCCTGATCGAGATCCTTGTGGCCCTTGTGCTGATCGCGGTGGCCATGCTTGCCGTGTTTTCG
>Ga0194124_10003345_pt1 | contig 16937 bp, 15 predicted proteins | sample TA2KigCas0mmetaG_FD_148605 | JGI IMG/M metagenome (GOLD analysis project Ga0194124, IMG submission 148605) | Freshwater microbial communities from Lake Tanganyika, Tanzania - TA2015031 Kigoma Deep Cast 0m | ecosystem: Environmental > Aquatic > Freshwater > Lake | place: Tanzania: Lake...
CCCCCTGTCTGAGACAGTGGACAAATCCATCCTGGGTGGGCTGATCGTTCGGATCGGTTCCCGCCTTTATGACAATTCCATCAAATCCAAGTTGCAACGTTTGCAATACGCCATGAAGGGGGCTGCCTGACCATGGAAATCCGTCCGGCTGAAATTTCGGAAATCCTCAAGCAGCAGATCGCTGGCTTCGATGCTGAAGCGAATGTCGCTGAGGTCGGCACTGTGCTGACCGTGGGCGATGGTATCGCCCGCGTTTATGGCCTGCAGAATGTCATGGCGGGTGAGCTGGTGGATTTCCCCGCTTCCGGCGTAAAGGGCGCGTCGCTGAACCTTGAAACCGACAATGTCGGTGTCGTGATTTTCGGCTCCGACCTTTCGGTGCGCGAAGGCGATACGGTCAGCCGCACCGGTGACATTGTGGACGTGCCCGTGGGTAAGGGTCTGCTCGGTCGCGTTGTGGATGGCCTTGGTAATCCGATTGACGGCAAGGGTCCGCTGACCGACGTGGTGCGCATGCGCGCCGAGGTGAAGGCGCCGGGCATTATTCCGCGCAAATCCGTGCATGAACCCATGCAGACGGGCATCAAGGCGATTGACGCGCTGATCCCGATTGGCCGTGGCCAGCGCGAATTGATCATCGGTGACCGCCAGACCGGCAAGACCGCCGTGATCGTGGACACCATCATCAACCAGAAGACCATCAATGCTGGTGATGATGAATCCAAGAAGCTTTACTGCATCTATGTCGCGGTTGGTCAGAAGCGTTCCACTGTCGCACAGTTGGTGAAGACGCTGGAAGAACAGGGCGCGCTGCAATATTCCATCATCGTTGCCGCCACCGCTTCCGATCCGGCGCCAATGCAGTTCCTGGCACCCTACGCGGGCTGCGCCATGGGCGAATATTTCCGCGACAATGGCATGCATGCGGTCATCTTCTATGATGACCTTTCGAAGCAGGCCGTCGCCTATCGTCAGATGTCGCTGCTGCTGCGCCGTCCGCCGGGCCGCGAAGCCTATCCGGGTGACGTCTTCTACCTGCATTCGCGCCTTTTGGAGCGTGCGGCGAAGATGGGCGATGATGCCGGCAATGGTTCCTTGACGGCGCTGCCGGTCATTGAAACCCAGGCGGGTGACGTTTCGGCCTATATTCCGACGAACGTGATTTCCATCACGGATGGCCAGATCTTCTTGGAAACCGAATTGTTCTTCAAGGGCATCCGCCCCGCCGTGAACGTTGGTCTGTCGGTGTCCCGCGTGGGTTCTGCGGCGCAGATCAAGGCGATGAAGCAGGTGGCCGGTAAGATCAAGCTGGAACTGGCGCAGTATCGTGAAATGGCGGCCTTCGCGCAGTTCTCCTCGGACCTTGATGCCTCTACCCAGGCTTTGCTTGCCCGTGGTGCGCGCCTGACTGAGCTGTTGAAGCAGCCGCAGTTCAAGCCGGTTGCCGTTGAAGATCAGGTGATTGCGATTTTCGCCGGCACGCGTGGCTATCTGGACCGTCTGCCGCTGAACAAGGTGGGCGATTTCGAAAGCCGTCTGCTTAGCGAATTGAAGGCGACCGCGCCGGATATCGTGGCCAGCATCCGCAATGATCGCGAGATCAAGAAGGATACGGAAGCGAAGCTGGTTGCCTTCCTTGATGGCTTCGCAAAGTCATTCGCCTGAGGCTCGCGAAGCGGGAGAGTAACCAATGCCCAGCCTGAAAAGCCTCCGCCTGCGGATCAATAGCGTGAAATCCACACGCAAGATCACGCAGGCGATGAAGATGGTGGCGGCAGCCAAGCTGCGCCGTGCGCAGACCCAGGCGGAAGCCGCGCGCCCTTACGCTGAGCGTATGGAACGGATGCTTGCCTCACTCGGCGCATCGGTGGTTGGTGCGCCGGATGCGCCCGAGATGCTGGTCGGCACAGGCGCGGATAAGGTGCATTTGCTGGTGGTGGTGACTGCCGAACGCGGGCTTTGCGGCGGCTTCAACACCAATGTTGGCCGCTTCGCCCGCGCCCAGGTGCGCGCGCTGGAAGCCGAAGGCAAGACGGTGAAGATCATCACTGTTGGCCGCAAGGGTGCCGTTTATCTCAAGCGCGATTTTGCCAGCCGTTTCGTGGGTGAAATCAGCTTTGCCAATAAGAAGCGCATCGGCTTTGAAGACGCCGCTGAGGTTAGCGCCAAGATCACCGAAATGCTTGACGCCGGTGACTTCGATGTTTGTACGCTGATCTATAACCGCTTCAAGAATGTGATCAGCCAGACGCCGGTGGGCCAGCAGCTTATTCCGACGCCACTACCTGAAGCATCCGCTGATGGTGGCGCGCAGTATGAGTTCGAACCGACTGAAGAAGAGATTCTGGCGCGGCTTCTGCCGCAGAACCTTGGCATTCAGATCTATCGCGCCCTGCTCGATAACGCCGCCGGCTTCTATGGTAGCCAGATGACTGCCATGGATAATGCCACGCGCAATGCGGGCGAGATGATCAACAAGCTGACACTGAATTACAATCGCACACGTCAAGCGAACATCACCCGAGAGCTGATCGAAATCATCTCCGGCGCTGAAGCGCTTTAAGAAGGGATCGCTGCCATGAAGAATAATGTTGGTCAGGTGACGCAGGTGCTTGGTGCCGTGGTGGACGTGCAGTTCCCCGCCGAGCTGCCCGCCATCATGAACGCGCTGACGCTGCAAATTGGCGAGCAGAAGCTCGTGCTTGAAGTGGCGCAGCATTTGGGTGAGCGCACCGTGCGCTGCATCGCCATGGACACCACGGATGGCCTGGTGCGTGGCACCGAAGTCGTGGACACGGGCGCTGGCATTTCCGTGCCGGTGGGGCCTGGCACACTTGGGCGTATTTTGAACGTGATCGGTGAGCCGATTGATGAGCGCGGCCCAGTGCCGGCCACCATGCATTTCCCGATCCACCGTGAAGCTCCGGCCTTTGAAGAACAGGCCACCAGCGCGGAAATCCTGGTCACAGGCATTAAGGTGATTGACCTGCTGGCCCCTTATCTAAAGGGCGGCAAGATCGGCCTTTTCGGCGGCGCCGGCGTGGGCAAGACCGTGACCATTCAGGAATTGATCAACAATATCGCCAAGGGCCATGGCGGCGTTTCGGTCTTTGCCGGCGTGGGTGAGCGGACGCGTGAAGGCAATGACCTTTACCATGAAATGATTGACGCGGGCGTCATCAAGCTTGGTGATGGCAATACCGAAGGCTCCAAGGTCGCGCTGGTCTATGGCCAGATGAATGAACCGCCGGGTGCGCGCGCTCGCGTGGCACTTTCCGGTCTTTCCATGGCCGAATATTTCCGTGATGAGCAGGGTCAGGATGTGTTGTTCTTCATTGACAACATCTTCCGCTTCACCCAGGCGGGCGCGGAAGTGTCTGCGCTGCTGGGCCGCATCCCTTCGGCGGTGGGCTATCAGCCGACCCTGTCCACCGATATGGGCGCGCTGCAGGAACGCATCACCTCCACCAAGAAGGGCTCGATCACTTCGGTGCAGGCCATTTACGTGCCGGCGGATGACTTGACCGACCCAGCGCCAGCGACATCCTTCGCACACTTGGATGCGACCACGGTGCTTAACCGTTCGATCGCGGAGCTTGGGATCTTCCCGGCTGTTGATCCGCTCGATTCCACCTCACGCGCCATGGACCCGCGTGTTGTGGGTGCGGAACACTACAATACGGCGCGCGAAGTGCAGAAGATTTTGCAGACCTACAAGTCGCTGCAAGACATCATCGCCATCCTTGGCATGGATGAGCTTTCGGAAGAAGACAAGCTGATCGTGGCGCGGGCGCGCAAGATCCAGCGCTTCCTGTCCCAGCCCTTCCATGTCGCGGAAGTCTTCACCGGCACGCCGGGCGTTTTCGTGAAGCTGGAAGATACCATCCGGTCCTTCGCGGCGATCTGCCGTGGCGATTATGACCATCTGCCGGAAGCCGCCTTCTACATGGTGGGCACGATTGAAGACGCCGCGAAGAAGGGCGAAGAAATGAAGGCGGCGGCCTGATCACCATGGCGAGTTTTCAACTTGAACTCGTCTCACCGGAAAAACTGCTACTTTCCCGCGCGGTGGACATAGCAGTGATCCCGGCGGCGGAAGGCGAATTGGGTGTGCTGGCTGGCCATGCACCCATGATCGTGGCTTTGCGCGGCGGGGTGATTTCGGTGCGTGAAGGCGGCCAGGTGACGGATCAACTTTTCGTGGCCGGTGGCTTTGCGGAAGTGGCGCCGGATCGCGTGACCATCCTTGCGGATGAAGCAACGCCAGTAGCCACGCTTTCCAAATCCGATGCTGAGCGGCGGCTGGCAGAAGCTGAAGCCGCCTTTGCCAGCGCTGCGAATGAAACACCCGAAAAGCGCGAAGCCGCAATGGCGCGCGTGCTTTCAGCACGGGCCATGGTGGAAGCAGCTTTGGCCGCCTGAAAGCCTGCCTACCGTTTCATTGGCCAGCGGGCGGGTCCTTCCGGCCCGTTTGTTTTTGCGGTGAGTGGAATAAGTTCTGTTCAACACCAATATGCCTTGAAACCGCCGTATCGCGGTACAAAACATAGTCGGGAAGGGTTGCGCAGACCCATCACGGCAAGACGGTTGGGACAGGCTCATGAAGCATTGGCATATTGATGAGGTTAGCTGGGATCTTTTCGATCCCTCCAAGGTTGATCCCGAAATTGTGCCGCTGATCAAGGCTGCCGCCATGGTCGAACGCAATGCGGCTGACTACGTAACCTACCTGACGCGCGTTTTCGCCGATGATCCGGATTTCTGCGCAGCCGCCGAACATTGGGGCGTGGAAGAAACCCAGCATGGCGATGCGCTGGGCCGCTGGGGCATGTTGGCTGATCCGGGCTGGGATTTTCCCACCGCTTTTCAGCGCTACCGCGCTGGCTATCAGACTCAACTGGATGCAGAGGCGTCCATCCGCGGCAGCCGCACGGGGGAATTGATTGCGCGTTGCATGGTGGAAACGGGCACCAGCAGCTATTACTCCGCGCTTGGTGATGCCACGGAAGAACCCGCGTTGAAGCAGGTGTGCCGGCTGATCGCCGCCGATGAATACCGGCATTTCAAGCTGTTTTATGATCACATGAAGCGGTATCTGGCGCGGGAGAACCTTTCCTTCTCAAAGCGCCTGCGCGTGGCTTTGGGCCGCATTGGAGAGACGGAGGATGATGAGCTTGCCTTCGCCTTCCACAGCGCCAATGAGCCTGAGGGCACGCCTTACGACCATGAACGCTGCACCACGGCGTATATGGGGCGCGCGATAGGGTTTTATCGGTTCCGCCATATCGAACGCGGCATGGGCATGATCTTCAAGACCATTGGGCTTGAACCGCGCGGGCGGGTTTCAGACCTGGCGGCCAAGGCATCCTGGCGGCTGCTGCAATGGCGGCGGGAGAAGTATCGCGCAGCCCTGGTGAAGTATGCCAATGAGAATGCAACGCCGTTGAAGCGGGCGGCCTGAGCGGGGCCTGCCCTAAAGCCCATAAAACGCGCGCCGGATGCATTCAGCATCTTGTCGGCAAGCGCAAAATAAAGGATTGAACGGGGCTTGTTCGCCCTTGGGGCCGCGCATGTTCTTCGTGCATGGCAGGCCCCGCAAGGATCAATCCGGGCGAAAGCCTGCGCAGCAAAGGAGAAACGGCAGATGCGCGTTTACTATGACCGCGATGCGGATGTGAATCTGATCAAGGCCCGCAAGGTTGCGGTCATTGGCTTTGGCAGCCAGGGCCATGCCCATGCCATGAATATGCGCGATTCCGGCGTGAAGGATGTGGTGATTGGGCTGCGCCCCGGTGGTTCCGCGCAAAAGGCGGAAGCGGCCGGCTTCAAGGTGATGTCGCCAGCCGATGCGGCGAAATGGGCAGATGTGGTGATGGTGCTGACGCCAGATGAAGGCCAGGGCGATCTTTATCGCGAAAGCCTGCATGCCAATATGAAGCCCGGCGCCGCGCTTGCCTTCGCGCATGGCCTCAATGTGCATTTCAACCTGCTCGATCCCCGCGCGGATATTGATGTGTTCATGATCGCGCCGAAGGGCCCCGGCCACACGGTGCGCAGCGAATACCAAAAGGGCGGCGGTGTGCCTTGCCTGGTCGCTGTCAATCAGAACCCGTCTGGCAATGCGCTGGAAATCGCGCTGTCCTATGCTTCTGCCATTGGTGGCGGGCGTTCGGGCGTGATTGAAACCACCTTCAAGGAAGAATGCGAAACCGATCTGTTCGGTGAGCAGACCGTGCTTTGCGGCGGCCTGGTGGAATTGATCAAAGCCGGTTTCGAAACCTTGGTCGAAGCCGGCTACGCGCCGGAAATGGCCTATTTCGAATGCCTGCATGAAGTGAAGCTGATTGTCGACCTGATTTATGAAGGCGGTATCGCCAACATGAATTATTCCATCAGCAACACGGCGGAATATGGCGAATACGTCACGGGCCCGCGCATCATCACCAGCGAAACCAAGGCGGAAATGAAGCGCGTGCTGGAAGATATCCAGTCCGGCCGCTTCGCGCGCGATTGGATGCTGGAAAACAAGGTGAACCAAGCCAGCTTCAAGGCCACGCGCCGCCGCTTGGCTGAACACCCGATTGAAGAAGTGGGCGAAAAGCTGCGCGCCATGATGCCCTGGATCAAGAAGAATCAATTGGTTGACAAGGCAAAGAACTGACGCCATGGCGGCCTTTCTTGTCAGATCGGCTAGAGAGGCCGACCGTCAGGCGCTTTTGGCGAATACCGTTGCGCTGAACCGGTTCGAGAATGAGATCACCGGGGACCGCGTAACGGAAGCATCCAGCGCTGAAGCCGTATTGGACTACTTCAAGCGCCGGACAGCCAATGGTGGGCTGATGCTCGTAGCCGAAGCCGAAGGCCGGATCATCGGCCACCTTTTCCTGGCCGTGGAAGAAGCGGCGCCGTTCCTCGCGCCCGAATACCGTCGTGAAGGCTCGATCTGCGACGCCTTCGTCGAAGAAGCATCGCGGGGCCAGGGCGCCTTCCGCGCCATGCTTGAAGTTGCTACGGCGCATGCCCGTGCGGCGGGCTGCAGACGGCTTCATATAGGTGTGCGCACCGGCAATGATCGCGCTGAACGCATCTATCACAAGGCCGGCTTCCGGAACTATGCGCAGGAGCTGGTGCAGGAACTTGACCTACCGTAACGATACTGGCCACCGAACCTGCATGACGTGGCGGTTGGCTCGCCCTTAACTGGGAAACCCAATCATACCGCAAAAGGTCGAAGCCATCTGATCTGGTGATCTGCGGCAATCGTCAGCCTTCTTGCAATGGATCAACCAAGTGCCTGCCATGAGCGTGGCCATCCTGGCAGGCAGATATTCTGTTTTTCAGCATGAGGATCGGGTTATGGCGTGGGTCTATTTGCTGCTTGCGGGGCTTTGTGAGATCGGTTGGCCAATCGGCCTCAAGCTTGGTTGGGCTGCGGGCGGGCTGCGCTACGGCTGGCTCGGCTTCGCCATTGCCTGCATCATCACGAGTGGCGGGTTGTTGTTGCTGGCGCTGCGGGAAATCCCTGTTGGCACCGCCTATGCCGTTTGGACCGGCATTGGCGCAGTCGGCGCCTTTCTGGTGGGCATTACGCTATTCGGCGATGCGAATACCGCGCTACGTTGGGCTTCCGTGGCGCTGATCACTGCGGGTATCATTGGGCTGAAATTGGCGTGAAGGAGAGGGTCGTATGACGGACACTTCCCATATGATGGCGGCGGATACCGATTATCCGCGCGATTTTCTTGGCTATGGCGCCAATACGCCCGATCCGAAATGGCCGAATGGCGCGAAGCTCGCGCTTTCCTTTGTGCTGAACTACGAGGAAGGCGGAGAGAATACGGTGCTGAATGGCGATACCGGCAGCGAATTGTATTTGCATGAAGTGCCAGGCGGATCGCCGATCATCGGTGAGCGTAATCGTACCGTGGAAAGCCAATTCGATTACGGTGCGCGCGCGGGGGTTTGGCGCATTTTGCGTGCCTTTGCTGCGCGCAAACTGCCATTGACCGTTTATGGTGTGGGCCGTGCGCTGGAATTGAATCCAACCGTCACGCGCGCCTTCGCCGATGCTGGCCATGAGGTTGCTTCCCATGCCTGGCGCTGGATTGATTATCACAATGTGGATGAGGCGACGGAGCGTGCGGAAATCGCCCGCTGTGTTGAGGTGATTGAACGCCTGACAGGAACGCGTCCGGTTGGTTGGTATACGGGCCGCATCAGCCCGAATACACGCCGCCTGGTCGCGGAACATGGCGGCTTTTTGTATGATTCGGATTCCTATGCGGATGATCTACCATTCTATGTAACGGCGGCAGGCAAGCCTATGCTGATCATCCCCTACACGCTCGACAATAATGATATGAAATATGCGGTGCCGCCCGGCTTCACCGCGCCGGATGGCTGGGAACAATATGTCACGGATTCCTTCGAGACATTGCTCGCGGAAGGTCGCGCTGGCGCGCCGAAAATGATGTCGGTCGGGCTTCATTGCAGGTTGATCGGACGGCCCGGACGCGCGGCGGCTTTGGCGCGGTTTTTGGACCGTGTGGCGGCGACGCCGGATGTATGGGTGTGTCGCCGCGCGGATATTGCGCGCCATTGGTTGGCACAACATCCGGCGAAAGCGTAAGGGGAAACACCATGTCCTATCCTTTGGAAAAGCGCGAATTGGTGGCCGAAGCGCCAGGGCTTCGCATGCAAATCCTGACACTTGCAGCAGGGCAGGAAGTGCCCTGGCATTGGCATAGTGAAGTGACGGATACCTTCTGGTGCATGGATGGCCCGATGGTGATTGAAATGCGCGCCCCGCGTGAAGAAGTGGAATTGGCACCGGGCCAGATGCATGCAGTGCCTGCCAAGCGCGCGCATCGCGTGACTGGGAAGGATGGCGCGCGTTGCCGCTTTGCCATTCTGCAAGGGATTGGCACCTATGATTTCCAGCCCGTTGGCGGTGCGTGAATTTCAAGCCGAGTAAGGAGGAGGAATTCCATGTTGCAACGTCGTGACTTTCTTGCGCTGGCCGGAAGCGCGCTTGCCACGCCGGCACTCGCACAAGGCCGCTACCCATCGCGGCCCATTCGCGTGATTGTGCCCTTTGCCGCCGGTGGTGTGATTGATCTGGTAGCGCGCATCATCACGGAACCTATGCCGCGCCTTTTGGGGCAGCCCGTGGTGGTGGAAAATCAACCAGGTGCGGGCAGCACTATCGGCGCGCGCAGCGTGGCGCGCGCCGCGCCGGATGGGCATACGCTATTGCTGAATGGTGCGGCGCATAGCGTTATCCCCGCGCTTTTCTCGGATGCCGGCGTTGATCCAATCGCCGATTTCATTCCAATTTCGACACTTGGCGACCAGGGCTTCGTGCTCGCGGTTCATCCATCGCTGCCGGTGCATGATGTGCCGCAACTACGCACCTGGTTGCAGTCCAAACGAGGGGAAGCAACCTTCGCCACCACGGGCATTGGCGCTGCCTCTCATCTTTCTGGTGAGCTGCTGAAAAAGCTCGCAGGGGTGGATTTCACGATCGTGCAATATCGCGGCACGCCGGCGGCAGTGACCGATTTCATGGCAGGGCGCGTAGACTTTGTCATTGATAGCCAAACACTGGTCGCGCCATTGGTGCGTGAAGGCAAGGCGCGGGGCCTTGCGGTAACAACGGCACGGCGTTCACGCTTGCTGCCGGAGCTTCCAACCCTTCAGGAAGCGGGCGTTGCTGGTTATGTCGCATCTTCATGGCAGGCGCTTTATGCGCCGGCGGGCACACCGGCCGAGATCATCAGCACGCTTTCGAATGCCGTCACACAGGCTTTCGCCGATCCGTCAGTACAAAAGCGTTTTGCAGATGCCGGCGTTGAGCCCATGCCGAATGACCCGGCTGCTTCTGCGCGCTTCATCCGTATTGAAATTGAGAAATGGGTGCCGATCCTTCGCGCAACAGGGGCAAAGGCTGGCTGAGATCAGTCCGCCTCCGCTTCCGTTGAGGCAAACTGGATCAGGATTTGCCCTTCACGCACCGTCTCACCAACACGGCAGGAAATAGTTTCAATCCTGCCGGCGCGCGGTGCGGTGAGGCGAAACACTGTTTTCATCGCCTCCAGCACCACCAGCACATCGCCGCGCGCGACTTCCTGGCCTTCGCTTGCCAATAGCTGCGTGACCTGACCGGGTAGGGGTGCCAGCAGCCAGTCATCGCCGCCTTCTTCCTCACCGGCGCGTGCGATGGGGTCTGGTAGGCGCAAGCGCCAGCTTTGGCCATGGTGACGCAGGCTGATCACCTCATCAGCGCGATGGATGGAAGCGGAAAGCCGCATGCCATCCAGCAGCGCATGAATGCGCCCATCTTCAAGTTTGGCGTGCCGTGCAGAGATTTCAGTAGAACCTATTGTGATGTGCCAGCCATCCGCTGCGGGTGAAAGCATGGTCGTATGCACTTCATCTTCAAGGTAAAAATCAAATACGCGCGCGGGGCGGGTATTGATCCACCAATGATCTGTTGCATGCCAGGGCGAATGAGGATCAGCACTGGTCGCCGCCTGGGTGCGCGCGGTTTGTGCTTCGAGTGAAAGCACACCAAGCGCGGCCAGCGCCAGCGCCTGCGCTGAAGGTTGCAGCTTTGGTGTCAGCAAGGTTTCGGCGTTACGGCCAATGAAGCCGGTATCAATGCTACCCGTGGCAAATTCGGGATGGGCCAGAATGCGGTCCAGCATATCCAGATTATGCGCAACACCGATGATGTCTGAATGGGCCAAGCCCGCCCGCAGGCGCGTAATCGCCTCGGTTCTGGTGGGTGCGTAAGCGATCATTTTCGCGACCATCGCATCATAATGGATGCTGATGCGATCACCAGCGACAAAACCGCTATCAATCCGCAAGCCCTGATCGGAAAGACGAAAGACCTGCAGCGCACCAATGGAAGGTGCGAAATCCCGCGCGGGGTCTTCGGCGTATAAGCGAAGTTCCATCGCATGGCCTTGGGCGCGGATATCCTGCTGCCGCGCTGGAAGTTCCTCGCCCGCTGCAACGCGCAATTGCCATTCCACCAGATCAAAGCCGGTAATCGCTTCCGTCACCGGATGTTCCACCTGTAGGCGCGTATTCATTTCCAGAAAATAGAAGCTGCCATCCTGCGCGATGAATTCCACCGTGCCGGCGCCCTGATACTGCACGGCCTTGGCAGCGGCCACCGCAGCAGCACCCATGGCGTCGCGCATTTCAGCGCTGATGCCGGGTGCGGGGGCTTCCTCGATCACCTTCTGGTGGCGGCGCTGGGCTGAGCAATCGCGTTCGCACAAATGCACCGCATTGCCGTGGCTATCCCCGAACACCTGCACTTCGATATGGCGCGGGCGTTCCAGATAGCGTTCGATCAGCACGCGATCATCACCAAAGGCCGAGGCGCCTTCCTGCCGCGCGGCACGCAGCGCATCTGCGAAATCGCCAGCAGCACGCACCAGACGCATGCCACGCCCGCCACCGCCGGCGACGGCCTTGATCACCAGTGGGAAGCCGATGCGCCTCGCCTCATCGGCAAGAAATGACGCATCCTGTTCCGTGCCATGATAGCCAGGCAAAAGCGGCACGCCAGCCTTTTCCATCAGCGCCTTGGCGGAACCCTTGGACCCCATTGCGCGCATGGCAGACGCGCTGGGGCCAACAAAAATAATTCCTGCCGCCGCACAGGCTTCGGCAAAAGCAGGGTTCTCGGACAGAAAACCATAGCCCGGATGAATCGCACCCGCCCCCGCACGCTTCGCTGCGGCGATGATGGCGGGGATATTCAAATAGCTTTCGCGCGCCGGCGCGCCGCCGATGTGAATGGCTTCTTCAGCCATTTGCACATGCTGCGCCGTTTCATCCGCGTCGGAGAATACTGCGATGGTCCGCAGACCCATGCGGCGCGCGGTGCGGATGATGCGGCAAGCAATTTCGCCACGATTGGCAATCAGCAGGCTTTGGAACATGGCCGCCCCCTACATCCGGAACACGCCGAAGCGTGTCTGTTCAATGGGTGCATTACAGGCAACGGCGAGTGACAGCCCCAGAATGCGCCGCGTATCAGCAGGATTGATGATGCCATCATCCCAAAGCCGCGCGCTGGCGTGGTAGGGATGGCCTTCGGTTTCATATTTTGCACGGATCGGGGCCTTGAAGGCTTCTTCCTCCTCAGCCGGCAATGGCTTGCCTTGCGCTTCCATATTGTCGCGGCGGAGTTGCGCCAACACGCTGGCCGCCTGTTCGCCGCCCATCACAGAAATGCGTGCATTTGGCCACATGAACATAAAGCGCGGATCATAAGCGCGCCCGCACATGCCGTAATTGCCGGCGCCATAACTTCCGCCGATCACCACGGTGAATTTCGGCACGCCCGCGGTCGCCACCGCTGTCACCAGCTTCGCACCATCCCGCGCAATGCCGCCCGCTTCATATTTCTGACCTACCATGAATCCTGAGATATTCTGCAAAAACAGCAGCGGAATGCCGCGCTGGCAGCAGAGTTCGATGAAATGTGCACCCTTCAGCGCGGATTCGGAAAACAGGATGCCACTATTGGCGAGAATGCCGATGGGATAGCCATGGATATGCGCGAAGCCGCATACCAGCGTGGTGCCATAAAGCCGCTTAAATTCATCGAACTCACTGCCATCAACCAGACGCGCAATCACTTCCCGCACATCGTAAGGTGCGCGGATATCGGCGGGCACGACGCCCAGCAGTTCGCTTTCATCATAAAGCGGCGCGCGTGGGGTGCGCAGCGCCAATTGCGGCGCAATGCGTGGGCCAAGCCCGGCCACGATGCGGCGACAAATCGCCAGGGCATGCCGATCATCCTGCGCGTAATGATCCACCACGCCGGATTGGCGCGCATGGACATCGGCGCCGCCCAATTCCTCGGCGGTGACAATCTCACCAGTGGCAGCACGCACCAAAGGCGGGCCGCCCAGGAAGATCGTGCCCTGTTGGCGCACGATGATGCTTTCATCCGACATGGCAGGCACATAAGCACCACCCGCCGTGCAGTTGCCCATTACCACGGCGATTTGTGGAATGCCTTCCGCCGACATATTCGCCTGATTGAAGAAGATGCGGCCGAAATGCTCACGGTCTGGGAAGATTTCATCCTGTTGCGGCAGAAAGGCGCCGCCGGAATCCACCAAATAAATGCAAGGCAGCCGATTGGCGCGGGCGATTTCCTGCGCGCGCACATGCTTCTTCACCGTCATCGGGAAATAAGTGCCGCCCTTCACCGTGGCATCATTCGCGATGATCACACATTCGCGCCCAGAAACACGCCCAATGCCTGATATGATACCAGCACAAGGAACCCCCCCACCATAAAGCCCATGGGCGGCGAGTTGTGACAACTCCAGAAAGGGTGGACCAGGATCAATCAGCGCACGCACGCGTTCGCGCGGCAGCAGCTTATTGCGCGCAAGATGCTTATCCCGCGCGGTCTTGCCGCCGCCCTGTTCGGCAGCAGCGACGGCTTTTTCCAAATCCGCGACCAGCGCCGCCATGGCAGCAGCATTGGCGGCGAAGCTGTCACTGCCCGTATCGAGCGTGCTGCGCAGAACACTCATGCGGTTTCGCGGAACAATTCCCGCCCGATCAGCATGCGGCGAATTTCCGATGTTCCAGCGCCAATCTCATAAAGCTTGGCATCGCGCAGCAGCCGGCCTGTCGCGTAATCATTGATATAGCCATTGCCGCCAAGGCATTGAATGGCTTCTAGCGTCATCCAGGTGGCTTTCTCAGCGGCATATAGGATGGCACCGGCGGCATCCTTGCGTGTGGTCTGGCCGCGATCGCAAGCCTTGGCCACCGTATAGATATAGGATTTCGCCGCATTCATGGTGGTGTACATATCCGCGATCTTGGCTTGCATGATCTGGAATTCGCCAATCGCCTGACCAAATTGCTTACGTTCATGCACATAGGGTAGCACGATATCCATGCAGGCCTGCATGATGCCAAGCGGCCCGGCGGCAAGCACGGCGCGTTCATAATCAAGCCCACTCATCAGCACGCACACGCCGCCATTGATTTCACCGAGCACGTTTTCCGCCGGCACTTCGCAATCCTGAAATACCAACTCGCCGGTGTTTGATCCGCGCATGCCAAGCTTGTCGAGCTTTTGTGCGCATGAAAAACCGGGGAAGTTCTTTTCCACCAGAAAGGCGGTAATGCCCTTTGGGCCAGCAGAAGGATCGGTCTTGGCATAGATCACCAGCACATCGGCATCCGGGCCATTGGTGATCCACATTTTCGTGCCGTTCAGCACATAGCGATCGCCACGCTTTTCAGCGCGCAAGCGCATGGAAACCACATCGGAACCGGCGCCTGGCTCACTCATCGCCAACGCACCCACATGCTCACCGGAAATCAACTTGGACAAATAGCGCCGCTTCTGATCCTCGGTGCCATTGCGGGATATTTGATTGACGCAAAGATTGGAATGCGCCCCGTAGGAAAGCCCGACCGAGGCTGATGCGCGCGATATTTCCTCCATCGCCACCACATGTTCCAAATACCCCATGCCGGCGCCGCCATAGTCTTCTTCAACCGTGATGCCTAGAACGCCAAGATCACCGAATTTCCGCCAAAGATCGGCAGGGAAATCATTCGTCTTGTCTATATCCGCAGCGCGCGGCGCGATTTCAGCCATAGAGAAGGCTGCAACCTGATCGCGCAGCATATCGGCGGTCTCGCCGAGATCAAAATCAAGCCCCGGAAGGCGGTTTGGAATAATGGCCATGCTCAACCCGTCGCGTTAATCGTCATTCTTGCACCCAGAATAGGCGCAGGCGCTATCAAGGCCAAGCAAATATTGCAATAATCGCGTGCACCGGCCAATGATACGCCAGCATAAATCCCTAGGGAGACTGCCGATGACCAGCCCGGCCCTCAGCTACGTAACCGGCCTGAGCACCCAGCCCTTGATCGGTGAGACCATTGGCCTGAATTTTGACCGCACCATCGCCCAATGGGGTGATCGTCCGGGCTTGATCGTACGCCAGCAGGGCATTCGCTGGAGCTATGCAGCATTGGGCGCGAAGGTGGATGCTTTCGCTGCCGGGCTTCTGGCGCTTGGGCTGCATACTGGTGATCGCGTCGGTATCTGGTCGCCCAATAATGCCGAATGGGTGATCACCCAATTCGCGACTGCCAAGGCAGGGCTGGTGTTGGTGAATATCAACCCTGCCTATCGACTCTCCGAGTTGGAATATGCGCTGAACAAGGTGGGCTGCCGCGCGCTGATTACCGCCACACGCTTCAAGACATCCGATTACGTCGGCATGGTGAATACACTGGCGCCGGAATTGGCGCGTTCCCTGCCTGGCCGGCTGACGGCTGAAAGATTGCCGAAGCTTGAGATGGTGATTGAGATCAACGGAATTCCTTCACCGGGGATGATCCCTTTCAATAGTATTTTGGAAATGGGCGCGGCAGCCCATCGTGAACGCCTGCGCGAATTGGCCGGCACGCTACAATTTGACGATCCAATCAACATCCAATTCACCTCCGGCACTACGGGCGCACCGAAGGGCGCGACGTTGACGCATCATAACATCCTCAATAACGGCTTCTTTATTGGGGAAGCGATGAGGCTGACGCCGCAGGATAAGCTTTGCATTCCTGTGCCTTTATACCATTGCTTTGGCATGGTACTGGGCAATCTGGCCTGCACAACGCATGGAACCGCCATGGTCTATCCCGGTGAGGGGTTTGATCCGCTGGCAACGCTGCAAACCGTGGCGGAAGAACGCTGCACCGGCCTGCATGGCGTGCCCACCATGTTCATCGCGCAGATGGAACATCCACAATTCGCGAGCTTCGATCTTTCATCGCTGCGTACTGGCATCATGGCCGGCGCACCCTGCCCAATTGAGGTGATGCGCCGCGCGGTGGACAGCATGAAATTGCGCGAAATCACCATTGCCTATGGCATGACAGAGACCAGCCCCGTCAGCTTCCAGACCAGTGTGGATGATCCGCTCGATCGCCGCGTTTCCACTGTGGGGCGCGTGCAACCGCATCTGGAAGTGAAGATCATTGACAGTGAAGGCCGCATCGTGCCGCGCGGTGTGCCAGGTGAGCTTTGCACACGCGGCTATGCCGTGATGCTCGGCTATTGGGAAGACCCCGAACGCACCGTACAAGCCATTGATGCCGCACGCTGGATGCATACCGGCGATCTGGCAACGATTGATGAGGAAGGCTTCTGCAACATTGTTGGCCGTATCAAGGATATGGTGATTCGTGGTGGGGAGAATATCTATCCGCGGGAAGTTGAGGAATTTCTCTATCGTCACCCAAAGATCGAAGATGTGCAGGTATTCGGCGTACCCGATCAGCGCTTTGGCGAAGAACTCTGCGCCTGGATCAAGCTGCGCGCGCATGAAAATTTGACCGCGGATGATGTACGCGCCTTCTGCGCCGGCCAGATCGCGCATTACAAGGTGCCGCGGCATATCAAATTCGTCGAAAGCTTCCCCATGACCGTGACCGGCAAGATGCAGAAATTCATCATGCGAGACGAAATGACGCGCGAATTGAACCTGCAGGAAGCAAAGACGGCATAAGGCGATGCGCAACGCCCTTTTCGCCCCAAATTTCAAGACCAACCCCTGGTGGTGGGAAGCGGCGGAACCGCCGACGCGCGATAATGCCCTGCCGGACCACACACCGGTTGCGGTGATTGGTGGTGGCTATGCTGGGCTTTCCGCCGCGCTCAGTCTGGCGCGGCTTGGGCACAAGGTGACGGTGCTAGATGCGGAACGCATTGGTTGGGGTGCTTCATCGCGTAATGGGGGGATGGTGTCTGGCGGGTTGAAGGTCGCACGCTCGGCGCTGGCGGAAAAGCTCGGCGTGGAACAGGCGCGCAACATCGCCATGGCCGCTGCTGCGTCCTTTCCATTCATTGAAGAAACCATCGCACG